>ENA-OQKN01000012-OQKN01000012.1-human-gut-metagenome-genome-assembly--contig:-NODE-12-length-268224-cov-23.306859_pt1 | contig 268224 bp, 258 predicted proteins | sample MGYA00242776_ERZ504794 | MGnify/ENA primary metagenome ERZ504794 (study PRJEB26092, sample SAMD00036434) | human gut metagenome | host: Homo sapiens | study: EMG produced TPA metagenomics assembly... | reverse complement strand
ATGGAGCAGATTTACAGCTACATTGCTGACCGTCTGCTTGAACCTGATACGGCTATGGGGCAGTACAACCGCATTGCAGAAGCCATCCAGTCGCTGAACATCCTGCCGGAACGCTGTGCGCTGGTGGAAAGTGAGCCGGAGCGCACCCAAGGGCTGCGGCAGATGCTGGTGGATAACTACTCGGTGTTCTACATCGTGGGCGGGGATGCCGTGTCGGTGGCCCGTGTTCTGTACAGTGCATCCGACCTTGTGCGCCGCCTGCGGAGAATGAAGTGAAAGGGGTGTTTGCATGGCCGCCGTAATCTACGCCCGCTATTCCAGCGACAACCAGCGCGAGGAATCCATCGAAGGCCAGATTCGTGAATGTACGGCTTATGCCGAAAAGAACGGCATCACGGTAGTTAAGCACTACATTGACCGCGCCCTTTCCGCCAAAACCGACAACCGCCCGGATTTCCAGCAGATGATCAAGGACAGCGAGAAACGGTTGTTTGACATTGTGCTGGTCTGGAAACTCGACCGTTTCGCCCGAAATCGTTACGATTCGGCCCACTATGAGTATCAGTTGGAACGAAACCATGTCAAGCTGGTATCTGCCACGGAGCCTATCTCTGACAGCCCTGCGGGTATCATGGTCAAGAGTATGCTCACCGGCATGGCTGAATACTACTCGGCAGAACTTTCTGAAAAAGTTGTGCGCGGCATGACCGAGAATGTTCTGAAGGGGAAGTACAACGGCGGCACGATTCCCATTGGTTTTAAGGTGGATGAGGAGAAGTTCTTTCAAGTCGACCCGCTGAAAGCTCCCTTTGTGGTAGAAGCCTTTCAGCGGTACAACGATGGCGCAACTATGAAGGAACTGATGAACTGGCTGAACGACAGTGGCGTGACCACCAACCGCAATCAGAAGTTTACATACAACAGTGTTCAGAAGCTGTTGACGAACAAACGGTACATCGGAGAAAACCACTTCAAGGACATTGTGATGCCCGACAGCATCCCGGCCATCGTGGACAAGGACTTGTTTGAAGAAGTACAGCAAAAAATCAAGAAGAACAGCCGCGCTCCTGCCCGTCACAAGGCCGAGGACGATTATCTGCTCACCACCAAGCTGTTCTGCGGAATGTGCGGCGCGATGATGTTCGGCGAGTGCGGTACGGGTAGAAACAAGGTCGTTCATCATTATTATAAGTGCGCCACCGCGAAGCGTTTCAAGACCTGCAAGAAAAAGACCGTCCGTAAAGAGTGGCTGGAAGATTTGGTCATAGCTGAAACCATGAAGCTGATTCAGGACGATGCCGTGATTGATGCCATCGTTGCGGAAGTGATGGAGTTGCAGGATCAGGAAAACACCACGCTCCCTTTGCTGGAAAAGCAGATGCGCGAGGTAGAGAACGGCATTGAAAATATGCTGAACGCCATTCAAGCAGGTGTGCTGACCAACTCCACCAAATCGCGTTTGGAAAAGCTGGAAGCCCAGCAGAAAGAACTTGAAGTTCGGATTGCCGAAGAAAAAATCGCTCGGCCTCGGTTGAGTGAAAATCAGGTTCGGTTCTGGCTGACCCGGTTCCGCAAGCTCGACCCGAACGTGAAAAGCCACCGGGAAACGCTTATCAATACATTCGTGAATGCTGTTTATCTCTATGATGAAAAAGTTTTGATTACATTCAACTACAAAGACGGCACAAAAACCATCACTTTCGATGAAATCGCCGCCAAAGATGCCCCAGAGGGCAATGGTTCGGATTTGGGTTGTTTCGCTCCACCAACAAAAAGCACCTAGATTCGTTAAAATCTAGGTGCTTTTCTTTTTGCTGAAACTGGTTTATAAAGCACTCTATATCACAGAACGATTCGCTATTAGGGCGGCTTTTGTCACAATTTGTACGTATTTCCAGCAAAACAGAATGATTGTATAAAATTTATACACCCGCTAAAGTTTGTTTGTTGTCTGCTGCGGCGGCGCGGGGTATACTGTTGCCATAAGGACGGCGCAAGGATGCCGAAAAAAGCAATAAAAAGCAGGGAGGCTTTTCTATGTACTATTCCAGTGGCAACTATGAAGCATTTGCAACTCCTAAAAAGCCGGAGGGTGTCGATCATAAATCTGCATATATCATTGGTTCCGGTCTGGCCGCACTGACAGCTGCATGTTATCTGGTGCGTGACGGCCAGATGAAGGGCGAGCATGTGCATGTGTTTGAGAAAGACCCCATCCCCGGCGGTGCCTGCGACGGCTACAAATACGATATCGGTTACGTGATGCGCGGTGGCCGCGAGATGGATAACCACTTCGAGGTCATGTGGGATCTGCTGCGCTCCATTCCGTCTCTGGAGACCGAGGGTGCCAGTGTGCTGGATGAGTACTACTGGCTGAACAAGGAAGACCCCAACTATTCACTGTGCCGTGCTACCGTCAACCGCGGCGAGGATGCCCACACCGATGGCAAGTTTGGCCTGTCTGATAAGGGTGCTATGGAGATCATGAAGCTCTTCTTCACCCCCAACGAGCAGCTGCAGGATAAGAAGATCACCGATTTCTTTGATGATGAAGTGCTGAACTCCAACTTCTGGCTGTACTGGCGCACCATGTTTGCTTTTGAGAACTGGCACAGTGCTCTGGAAATGAAGCTCTACCTCAAGCGTTATATCCACCACATCGGCGGTCTGCCGGACTTCACTGCCCTGCGCTTTACCCGCTACAACCAGTATGAATCTATCATCCTGCCCATGGTCACTTACCTGAAGGACCACGGCGTGCAGTTCCACTATGAGACCAAGGTCGTGGACGTGAAATTTGAGATCAATGGCAAGCGCAAGCAGGCAAGCAGCGTGGTTGTGGAGCACGCAGGTGAGATCAGCACCATTGACCTGACCGAAAATGATCTGCTGTTCATCACCAACGGCGGCTGCGTGGAAAGCTGCACGATGGGCGCACAGGACAAGGCAGCAGGCTTTGATCCCACCATCAAGCCGGGCAACGGCTGGGACCTGTGGAAGAAGATCGCTGCACAGGACCCCGCATTCGGCAATCCTGAAAAGTTCTGCTCCGACCCCGAACATTCCAACTGGGAAAGCGCCACCATCACTACGCTGGACGACAAGATCCCACAGTATATCCAGAAGATCTGCAAGCGTGACCCGTTCAGTGGCCACACCGTCACAGGCGGCATCGTCACCGTTAAGGACTCCAACTGGCTGCTCAGCTGGACGCTGAACCGTCAGCAGCAGTTCCGAGACCAGCCCAAGAACCAGCTGTGCGTCTGGGTCTACGGCCTGTTCAGTGATAAGCCCGGCAACTACGTCAAAAAGGCCATGCGTGACTGCACCGGCAAGGAACTGTGCATGGAGTGGCTGTACCATATCGGTGTGCCCGAGGATCAGATCGAAGAGCTGGCCGAGCACAGTGCCAACACCATCCCGGTCATGATGCCGTATATCGATGCATTCTTTATGCCGCGTGCGATGGGCGACCGCCCCGATATCGTGCCGGAGGGTGCTGTCAACTTTGCCTTCCTGGGTCAGTTCGCCGAGACCGGCCGTGACACCATCTTCACCACCGAATACTCCATGCGCACCGGTATGGAAGCTGTGTACACCCTGCTGGACATCGACCGTGGTGTGCCTGAGGTCTGGGGCAGCACCTATGATGTACGTGCCCTGATCGATGCAACGGTCAAGCTGCGCGACGGCAAGAAGATCACCGACATGGATCTGCCGCTCATCCCGCGCCTTGCCATGAAGGAAGCTTTGAAAAAGATCGAGGGTACCGACCTTGAGAAATTCCTCAAGGAATACAATGCGATTTGAGCTCGTTGCTCTGATCCATTTTTGAATCCCCTTTGAAAACAGCCCGCTTTTGCAGTCAACGACTGGCTGCAGATGCGGGCTGTTTTTTGCCCCGAAAAGGAATAATGTTGCACAAAAAGTGTGACTTGGTACCGTGAATTATGAACGAATTGTGCGATTCCGGGTTGTTCTTGGGTGTTTTGTGTGTTATGCTTAACATAACAAGCGTCGGGCTGGTTCTGTGCGCCCGATAAAAACAAAAGAGAGTTTTAAGAGGAGGTCGTTTTTCCATGAAACAGCTTATCTCCCGCCGCAGCTTCCTGAAAGCCGCAGGTGTCACTACGGCCGTTGCTGCCGTAAGTCTGGGCGCACCCGCTGCGTCTGCATGTTACCCCGGCAGCTTTAAGGACATTACGATCCTGTACACCAACGATGTTCATACTTACATCGACAAAAAATCGCCGGAACTGACCTATGCTGCCATCGCAGCTTTGAAAAAGAGCTATCAGGATGCAGGCAAAAATGTCCTGCTGGTAGATGCGGGCGACCATATTCAGGGTACCGCATATGGTTCCATGGACGAAGGTGCATCCATCATCCAGCTGATGAACACCGCTGGCTACGATGTTGCTACGCCCGGCAACCATGAATTCGACTACGGCATGGCCCGTGCAAAAGAGGTAATGGCTGAGGCAGATTTCCCGTACCTCTCCAGCAACTGGGTCAATCTGCCGCTGGGCAACCGCGTTCTGCCGGATGTCAAATACTTCACCATCGGCGGCCGCGTGATCGCATTTGTGGGCATCACCACGCCCGAGACCTTCACCAAGTCTACTCCGGCTTACTTCATGGACAAGAGCCAGAGCCGCTATATCTATGATATTCTGGGCGGTGACGACGGCCAGAAGCTGTACAAGGCTGTGCAGAAGTCCATTGATAAGGCCAAGGTTCTGGCTGACTACGTGATCGGTCTGGGCCATCTGGGCGTTGATCCTTCCTCTTCGCCCTGGACCAGCAAGGAAGTCATCGAGCACACCTCCGGCTTCGATGCATTCATCGACGGCCATTCTCACACCAAGATGGAGTGTGAGTGGGTGAAGGATCTGTCCGGCAAGGCTGTCGCCCTGACCCAGACCGGCTCTTATTTTGCAAATGTTGGCGAAATGACCATCAAGGCCGACGGCTCCATTGCCACCCGTCTGATCTCCTCTTACGAAGGCTCCGACAGTGCTGTTGCCGATATCCAGAACGCATGGGTCGCTTCTGTGGACGACATGCTGGGTGAGAAGATCGCTGTTGCCGATACGAACTTCTACATCTCCGACCCCGAGACTGGCAAGCGCCGCATCCGCATGGCAGAGACGAATCTCGGCGACTTCGTGGCCGACGGCATTTACTCCTACTTCAATGAGGTGGAACAGCTGCATTGTGACATCGCTATCATGAACGGCGGCGGCATCCGCGCCGATGAGAAAGCCGGCTACTGGACCTTCAAGACCTGCAAGCAGGTCAGCCCGTTTGGCAATGTGGCCTGTCTGATGTCTGTCACCGGCAAGCAGATCCAGGATGCACTGGAGTTTGCAGCTCGCTTTGCCGGAACGGAAAAGGAGAACGGCGGCTTCCTGCATGTGGCAGGCGCTTCCTACGAAATCCACGCCGATATCCCCAACACCGTGCAGACCGACGAGAAGAATGTCTGGATTGGCAGTGCCACCGGCACTCCGCGCGTGCAGAACGTGAAGATCTACAACAAGGCTTCCGGTACTTATGAACCGCTGGACGAGAGCAAGACCTACGCTCTGGCTGGCATGAATTACACTCTGCGCAATCTGGGCGATGGCTTTGCCATGTTTGATGGCGCAGAGCTGATCAAGGACTATGTGTCTGAGGATTACCTTGTGATGTCTACCTATGCCATGACCTTTGGCGGTGTAGATGCAGAGGGTCTGCCGCATTTGACCACCGCAAACAGCCCGCTGGCCGATTACCCGGGCTATCTGCTGGATTACGAGAATCCCTACGGCGCAGGCCGCATCAGCATCCTGTAATAACTGCATAAAAATGGGCGTACCGTCGCAAAGACGGTACGCTGTTTTTGTATAACAATATAGAACGAAAAAAGCCATCCGGTGTAAACCGGATGGCTTTTTGGTTGGGGATGAGAGAATCGAACTCCCACAAGTAGAGTCAGAGTCTACCGCACTACCACTATGCAAATCCCCAATATTCGATTGCGTTTCGCGGTGTGAGCCGCTCAACGTGTGCTATTATACGCGGAAAAGTGATACTTGTCAAGCGTGATTTTGAAAAAATTGCAAACTTTTTTAAAATGCGCGCACCAGCGGAGAAGTTTCTGCTTTACCATAAACTGGCATATTCTGCACCGGTCTCTTCATATACTAAAATGTACAAACCTTCAAGATACACAAAGAAGAGGAGGACGGCCTATGCTGGAACGAACCCATGCCCAGAACACCCAAACTTTGCTTTCGAGCCGCATCCCGCGGGATACCGAGCACGAACGTTATCACCCAGAACTGGAAGAAGAGCTGAAGGAATGTCTGTTCTGCCTGCGGCGCAATGAGATGATGTTTGATCTGGAGGTAGATACAGACCTGATCGAGCAGCGCATTTACGAGCGGCAGGCGCTTTTGTGCCGCTACCGGTACTTACTGGCCAGGGCGCGGGAGCTGGGGCTGCACACCGTCCTGACGAAGTATCAGCCTGCTGGACAGGTTTGAACAGGTTGGCAGCATAAAAATCTTGACAGAAAGCCCCTTGCGTGTTATCATAAGCAAAGATAAATGCGTACTGGGCTTTGTCCGGCGCGATGAAATTTTGAGAGTTAGAGAGGTTTTCTATTATGGAACGTATTAAGACCATTGCTACTCGTGACCTGACCAAGAGCGTTAAGACCGGCGGCTGCGGCGAGTGCCAGACTTCCTGCCAGTCCGCTTGCAAGACCTCCTGCGGCGTGGCTAACCAGCAGTGCGAGAACAGCAACAAGTAATTTTTGCAACCCCCTGCCGCCTTTGCCGGGCGGCATTTTTTTGTATAATTGGAATGGAGAGTAAAATGGTACACCAGTATCAATTAAACGGCTATAACATCGTGCTGGACACCTGCAGCGGCTCGGTGCATGTGGTGGACGATGTTGCATACGATATCATTGCCATGTACCCGGAGCATACTGCTGACGAGATCGTTTCGGCTATGATGGCAAAGTATGGAGACCGCGAGGATGTCACGGAGGAAGATCTGCGTCAGTGCATCGATGATGTGACCAGCCTGAAGGAAGCAGGCAAGCTGTGGACCCCGGATACCTATGAGAATATGGCTTTCGACTTTAAAAACCGCAACACCGTGGTCAAGGCCTTGTGCCTGCATGTTGCACACACCTGCAACCTGAACTGCTCCTACTGCTTTGCTTCGCAGGGCCGCTATCAGGGCGACCGTGCGCTGATGAGCTTTGAAGTGGGCAAGCGTGCCATGGACTTCCTGATCGAAAACTCCGGCACCCGCCGCAACCTTGAGGTGGACTTCTTTGGCGGCGAACCGCTGATGAATTTTGACATGGTCAAAAAGCTGGTGGCCTACTGCCGTGAGCAGGAGAAGATCCACAACAAGAACTTCCGCTTTACCATGACCACCAACGGTATGCTGATCGATGACGATGTGATCGATTTCTGCAACAAGGAGTGCCACAACGTCGTTCTGAGTCTGGATGGCCGCAAAGAGGTCAACGACCGCTTCCGCAAGGACTATGCAGGCCATGGCAGCTACGATACCATCGTGCCCAAGTTCCAGGAGTTCGTGAAGAAGCGCGGCGACAAGAACTACTACATGCGCGGCACCTACACCCACTACAACACCGACTTCACCAACGATATCTTCCACATGGCCGACCTCGGCTTTACTGAGCTGAGCATGGAGCCTGTGGTGTCTAAGCCTGGCGACCCCAGTGCCCTGACCGAGGAAGATCTGCCCATCCTGAAGGAACAGTACGAGATCCTTGCCAAGGAAATGATCAAGCGCAACCGCGAGGGCCGCGGCTTTACCTTCTACCACTACATGATCGACCTCACCGGCGGCCCCTGCATCTACAAGCGCATTTCCGGCTGTGGCTCCGGCACGGAGTACATGGCTGTTACTCCTTGGGGCGATCTGTACCCCTGCCACCAGTTTGTGGGCGACCCCAAGTACCTGATGGGCGATATCTGGAAGGGCGTTACGAACACTGCCGTGCGGGATGAGTTCAAGCACTGCAACGCCTATGCCCGCAAGGAGTGCCAGAACTGCTGGGCAAAGCTGTACTGCTCCGGCGGCTGTGCAGCAAACTCCTACCACGCTACCGGCAACATTACCGGTGTGTATGAGTACGGCTGCGAGCTGTTCAAAAAGCGAATGGAATGCGCTATCATGATCAAGGTCGCTGAGAATCAGGAACTTGCCGCCAAGGGCATCGAGGTGCCTATTGAGCTGGGTTCCACCTGTAACGCCTGTGCTGATGGCGAAGCCTGCGAATGAGCACGACCACGCCTATTGTGGATTTTGTGCGCCGTTACGCACAGTCCGGCACCTCGCGGCTGCATATGCCCGGCCACAAGGGCCAGAGCCTTTTGGGCTTTGAGCCGTGGGACATTACCGAAATAAAGGGTGCGGATGAACTGTATGGGGCTGACGGCATCATTGCCCAGAGCGAAGCCAACGCTACCCGGCTGTTCGGCACGGTGCATACCTATTACAGCACAGAGGGCTCGTCCCAGTGCATCCGTGCAATGCTGTGCCTTGCACTGCAGGCTGCGCCCGCAGCCGGACAGCGCCCGGTCCTGCTGGCAGCGCGCAACGCTCACAAAGCGCTGTTGTATGCGGCGGCGCTGCTGGATTTTGATATTCAGTGGCTCTGGCCTGCGCCGCAGGATGCCGGTGCACTTTGCAGCTGCCCGGTGTCAGCTGCAAAGCTGACGGGTGCTCTGCAGGGTTTGGCACAGCAGGGCAAAAGGCCCTTTGGTGTCTACATCACCAGTCCGGATTATCTGGGTGGTGTGCAGGATATTGCAGCGCTGGCCGAAGTGTGCAAGGATTTTGGCGTTCCGCTTCTGGTGGATAATGCCCACGGTGCTTACCTGCGTTTTCTGCCGCAGGGCGGTCAGCATCCTATTGCGCTGGGCGCGGCCATGTGCTGCGACTCCGGCCATAAAACGCTGCCCGTTGTCACTGGCGGCGCATACCTGCATCTGGGCAAAAATGCCCCCATTCAGGACGAAGCCGCTGTGCGCAATGCACTGGCATTGTTTGGTTCCACCAGTCCGTCTTACCTGATCTTGCAGTCGCTGGACAAATGCAATCAGGTTCTGTCGGAGGGTTATCCGCTGCGGCTTTTGCAGTGCTGCGGATATTTGACCCGCCTGCGCCGGGAGCTGAACGAAGCTGCTGCGGCAAAACACTGCCCGGGGCCGCTGGCACTGGAAAGCGAACCTCTCAAGGTCACGCTGGATGCTGCTACACTGGGCATGACCGGCACAGAGCTTGCAGAAGCGCTGCGCAGCGCAAAGGTCGAGTGCGAATATGCCGACCCGCGCTATGTTGTGCTGATGTTCACCCCGGCAAATCCGCCGCAGGACTTTGAACGGCTGACTTCTGCCGTTCTCCACATTGTGGAAAACCTTACAGGACCGTTCCCGCTTCCGGAAAAAAACGATCGTGAGCTTTTGGAGCTGGAACACGAATTGCACACCTGCTGCAGCATCCGGCAGGCCGTGTTTGCCCCGCAGGAGCAGGTGCCCACAGAGCAGGCGGTGGGGCGTATCTGCGCTATGCCGACGGTTTCCTGCCCGCCTGCGATCCCCATTGTGGTCAGCGGCGAGAAGATTACATCGGCTGCCGTCCGGCTGATGCAGAAATACCATGTAATGCAGGCGGCTGTCCTGCGCAAAACGATCTGATTGTTTCAAAAGGCCCAAAGGCATCGTGCGTTTTGCACGGTGCCTTTTTTGCGCGCATATCCTGCAAAGCATGTGCATACCTTTCCAGTAGAGACGGACAGGGAAAGGAGCACACTGCATGGAACTGAAGATCTTTCGGGATACGCTGCCGCAGGCAGGCACGAGCTGCACCGTCAAGGCAGAACTTCCGCTGGAAACCGAGATCCTGATTTCAGATTATCTTCCGCCGGTGTTCAAGCTGGTCAAATGCTTTGCAAAACCGGTGGTGCTGCAAAAGCAGCTGCAGCCCGGGCGGCTTACATTGGAAGGCTATCTGCGCTGCACTGTGTTTTATCAGGGCGAGGATGGGGCCGGGCTTTGCCAGACCGAGCAGAAGCTGCCGTTTACAAAGCAGCTGGAGGTGCCGGAATTTTCCTTCACCAGCTGGATGGCCATGGTAGAAGGGCAGACTGAATACCTCAACTGCCGGGCGGTAAACCCGCACCGCATCGAGGTGCGCGGAGCCTATGGTCTTGTGGTTGCTATCCATACACAGGATAAACAGGAACTGATCACGGCGCTGGCCGATGGCGGCATTGAACAGAAATTGCAGACGCTGAACGGCGTGCGCAGCACCGCGGTGCTGGAAAAGCTGGTCACTGTGGAAGGGGAGCTTGTGTTTGCAAAGCCGCCCGCAGCCATTCTGGATATTACCGGCAGCGCCGCCGTGCGGGAGGTAAAGCTGCTGGCGGGCAAGGCAGTGGTCAAGGGCGAGGTACGTGCCCAATGCGCCTGGCGCGCGGAAGGCGAAAGCAGCCTGCAAAGTCAGGCGGCATCCCTGCCGTTCAATCAGGTGGTGGATCTGGAAGGCGTGGCAGAGGACTGCAGATGCATGTGCGTGCTGGAACCGGTGGGCTTTGCCCTTGCGGAGGGCGAACAGGAAGCCAGCGGCCAACTGACAGCCAGCGTGATGATGCATTTGCACGCATGGCGACCCTGCCAGCTGCAATACGTAGCGGATGCCTTTTCTACGCAGTTTGAAACCGCCGTCACGCCGCAGGAATTGGCAGCAGAAGATCTTGCCTGTATGCTGAACGAGACAGCATCTTCCACGGCCTCCGGGCCGCTGCCAGATGCGGATGCTCAGCTGCACGCCTGCTTTGTGTCTTATGGACCGGCGCAGGTAACACCTTACCGCGACGGCTGGGCCTTTACGGTGCGTGCCGTTGCCACCGCCTTTGCCGAGAACAGTCTTGCCGAGCTGGAAAGCTACGAAAAAACACTGGAGCTTGTCTTTCCGCTTGCAGTAGAAGCCCCGCCGGGTGCACAGTTCAGCCCGGAATGCTGGCTGAGCACCGAGAACATCCAGTGCAGCTGCACTGGCGGCACATTGGAAGTGACGGTCACCGCCCGTGCCGAAGGAGCCATCCTCTGCCGGAGCACACATTCGGGCATCGGCAGCATTGAGCTGGGCGAACCGCTGACGACTCCGGACCCGGAGATCGCACTGCGCATCTACTATGCACAGGCAGGGGAGGAGTTGTTCGGCATTGCCAGACGGTTCCATGTGTCACCGGCACAGATCCTGACGGCAAATGGGCTGGAAGCCGGTACGCAGGTCCTGCCGCAGGCGATGCATTTTCTGGTGCCGGGCGCATAAATCGACGAAGAACGCCGCCTTTTCAGGCGGCGTTTTCCTTTTGTGCCGAAAAGAAAGTGAAAAAGCCCTTCCTTCTCTGTGTGCGGGAGAGTATAATAAAAAGCGGTGTTTGAAATAGGAAAGGAGTAAAAAAACAAAGATGAATTCCAAAAGTAAGCTCCTTGCCCCGGAACTTGTCAATGCAGAAAGGCCGGTTTGGGCTTTCAGCAAAAAGATTTTCTGTGAGGGCATGCGGGATGGCGTTCCCATTGCGCTGGGCTATTTTGCTGTTTCCTTCTCGCTGGGCATTGCGGCCCGCCGGGCAGGCTTTACCCCGTTTCAGGGCTTTCTGGTCAGCCTACTGAACAACGCTTCGGCAGGCGAGTACGCTGCATTTGCCATCATCATGGCCAATGCAACCTATCTGGAAGTGGCCATCATCACACTGATTGCCAATGCGCGCTATCTGCTCATGAGCTGCGCACTGGCCCAGCGCTTTGCGCCGGGCACACCCTTCTGGCACAGGCTGCTCATCGGTTATGATGTGACAGACGAGCTTTTTGGCATCACCATTGCACGGCCCGGCAGCCTGAACCCATATTATACCTACGGTGCCATTCTGCTGGCGGCACCGGCTTGGGCCATCGGTACGGCGTTGGGCATCATTGCGGGCAATCTGCTGCCGCTGCGGGCTGTCAGTGCGCTGAGCGTTGCCCTTTACGGCATGTTCCTTGCCATCATCATTCCTCCGGCGCGTAAGAGCAGGGTGGTAGCTGCACTTGTTGCCATCAGCTTTGCACTGAGCTTTGTGTGCAATTACCTGCCGGGTATCTCCGCTCTTTCGGAGGGCACGCGCACCATTTTGCTCACAGTGCTCATTTCCAGCGCTGCAGCAGTTCTTTTTCCGGTAAATCCAGAAGAGCAGGAGGCAGAGCATGACGCATAATCATTACATTTACATTGCAGTGATGGCGCTGGTATCCTATGCCATCCGCATCCTTCCGCTCACACTGATCCGCAAGCCCATCAAAAATCGCTTCATTCAGTCGTTTCTGTATTATGTGCCCTATGTGACGCTGGCGGTCATGACCTTCCCGGCCATTGTCAACGCGACCCAGAGCCCGGCTGCCGGTGCCATGGCGCTGGTGGTAGGCATTGCAGCTGCTTGGTTCGGCGCAAGCCTGTTTCAGGTATCTGTGGCCTGCTGTGCCGTCGTGTTCGTGCTGGAACTGTTCCTTTAAAATTTTTGTGCCCGGCAGGCTGTCATGCTGCTGGGCACTTTTTCATTGCCCTACAGGAGGAAATTATCATGAAAAAAATTCTTATCACCGGTGCAGGCGGCTTTGTCGGCTCCCGCATTTTGCAGCAGTGGCAGGGAAAGTACGAGCTTTGCGCCCTTCCAAAAGGCTTTTTCTGTACAGCCGATGAAGCTCTCACCCGTGCACAGGTGGAAGCTTTGCATCCGGATGTGATCCTGCACACCGCCGCTCTTTCCGATACCAGTTACTGTGCGCAGCATCCGGCAGAAGCTTACCGTGCCAATGTGGAGCTGCCAGTCTGGCTGGCACGGGCTGCGCAGCAGACGAAGGCAAAGCTGGTGGCATTCAGCTCGGATCAGGTCTATGCGGGAACGAAGCAGCAGGGCCCGTTGTCAGAAGCGTTGGATCTGCATCCGGCAAACATTTATGGCCAATACAAGCTGAAAGCAGAGCAGCGTGTGCTGGAGCTCTGCCCGGACTCGGTCCATCTGCGTGCCAGTTGGATGTATGACCTGCCCGGCTATGGGCTGCCCATCCGGGGCAATCTTCCGCTGAATCTTCTGCGTGCCGCGCTGAAGGGAGAGACTCTGCGCTTCTCCCGGAACGACCACCGCGGCGTGACCTATGTGCGGCAGGTGATCGAAAATCTGGAGCCTGCCATGGCGCTGCCCGGCGGCGTATACAATTTTGGCAGCGGCAATGCCGAAAACATGGTATGCACCGCCCGGCAGTTTGCCGAAACGCTGGGAATCGCTGTGCAGATCGAGGAAGAAAGCTGGGGTCGGAACCTTGTGATGGACACCACAAAACTGGAACGCTTCGGCATCCGGTTCGACACCACTCATCAGGGCATCCAGCGCTGTTTAAAAGATTACGGGCTGAGAACGCTGTAAAATTTCCATATCGCACAAAAATCAAATAAAACAAAACAAAAAAGCAGGAGTTCTGCGCGAAATTCTTCCGACCAAAGCGGAAAAAACGCACAAAGCGCCCTGCTTTTTGTGTTTCTCAGCGGGAAACAGCCGTTCACGAAAAAGTCATACTTAATTTACAAGGATACGCAGTTTTGCTATAATAAATCCGCTTTTTTGGTAAAGCAGTCGAAAAGAATGATTTTTGTCAAGATTTGAGGAGAGTGGAACATTTGAAGGAAGTCAAGCTCGAAGAGTCGGCGTATCAGTTCGACGCAAAAATGTCCCTGAAACAGGCGATCCCGCTGGGTCTGCAGCATGTCTGCGCCATGTTTGTGGGCAACCTGACCCCGCTGCTGATCATCACCAGTGCCTGCGGCATTGCGGGTGGTGAGTTCGCAGATCTGCAGGTCACGCTGCTGCAGAGTGCCATGTTCGTGGCCGGTGTGGTCACACTGGTGCAGCTGTTCACCATCGGCCCCGTGGGCGGCAGTGTGCCCATCATCATGGGCACCAGTTCCGGTTTTATCGGCGTGTTCAACAGTGTTGTCGGCAGCATGGGCGGCGGTGTGCTGGCCTATGGTGCCATTATGGGTGCATCCATCATCGGCGGCATCTTTGAAAGCGTGCTGGGCTTCTTCCTCAAGCCTCTGCGCAAGTTTTTCCCGCCGGTCGTCACCGGTACGGTTGTACTTTCCATCGGTCTTTCGCTGATCTCGGTGGGCATCAATTCCTTTGGCGGCGGCAACAGCGCAAAAGACTTTGGCTCCATGGAAAATCTTCTGCTTGCCCTGTTCGTATTGGTGGTCATTCTGATCTTCAAGCACTGGACCACGGGCTTCCTCAGCTCTTCCGCGATCCTGATCGGCATTCTGGCCGGTTACGTTGCGGCCTTTGTCATGGGTCTGGTGCTGCCCACCACCGGTGTCACTGCCGATGGTGTAGAGTTTACCAAGGCATGGGTGCTCAACTGGAATAAGGTGGCACAGGCCTCTTGGTTTGCCATTCCCAAGCTGATGCCGGTCAAGATCGTGTTTGATATGCGCGCTATTATGCCGGTGATGATCATGTTCGTTGTTACCGCTGTTGAGACCGTGGGTGATATCTCCGGTGTCATGGAGGGCGGCATGAATCGTGAGCCCACCGATAAAGAGCTGTCCGGCGGTGTGATCTGTGACGGTCTGGGCTCCTCCTTTGCGGCTCTGTTCGGTGTACTGCCCAACACTTCCTTCAGCCAGAACGTGGGTTTGGTGGCCATGACCAAAGTGGTCAACCGCATGGCTCTGGCCTCCGGTGCCATCTTCCTGATCCTGTGCGGCCTGATCCCCAAGCTCGGCGCACTGATTTCCATTATGCCGCAGGCCGTTCTGGGCGGTGCTGCCGTTATGATGTTCTCTTCCATCGTGGTCAGCGGCATCCAGCTCATCACCAAGGAAAAGATGACCCCGCGTCAGCTTACCATCGTCTCGGTGGCTCTGGGTGTTGGCTACGGCATGGGTGCCAACAGCGGTATTCTGGCACAGGCTCCGCACGCTTTACAGCTGATCTGCGGCGAGTCCGGCATCGTTCCGGCTGCGTTCGTGGCGATCCTGCTGAATGTGCTGCTGCCGAAGGATGACAAGGCAGTATAAAGCTCAAAGCTTTTGCCGGGCCAGCGCTTCCAATTGCGCAAGTGCTTCGGGCGTGTCGGCATCGGCCAATTCATTCCGATCCGCAATGTAAACGGTGTGAACATGCGCGGGATATTTCCGAAGCAGAACACTTCCGCCCATGCCCTGCGGCAAGGTGAGCAGTTCCTGAAAAAGTCCTTTTTCAAACAGAACGGGACTTCCAGTAAGGGGAGACGGGTCGTTACGGACCCGGAATCCCAGACGGAAGATCTCCCGTTCTGTTTCTTTTTGTCGTTCCAGCCGAGTTCTTTGATCCCACCCGGAGATGCCTGCCATGGCTTCCACTGTCTCGCGGCACAAAAGCGGTTGGTCTCCCGGCAGGAACATGCAGCCAAAAAGCTCCGGAACCTGTTCCAGCAGCGCAGAAAGGCCCAGCCGCACCGTATCGTTTCGACCAGGCAGATCGTGCAGCAGCACCGGAACATTGCGGGAGCAGCAAAGCTGCGCAACTTCGTCCGAACGTGTCACCACGATGCGTGCCGAAAGCTTTGGAGTATTGGTCGCTGCAAATGCGCGGCATAGCATCGGTTCCCCGCAGAACGGCGCAAGGAGTTTGTTGGAGCCGAAGCGCTGGCTCAGACCGGATGCCATGATGACACAGCCCACCGGAAGAAGTTCTTTCATATAGTACCACTCTTTCTGAAACGAATTCACAATAGTATTATATCGAAATCTGTGTTAAAATAAAAGAACAGAGAAAAAAAGAGAGAGGAACCTGCATCTATGATGACGATCCGAGAATATAAGCAGGCCGAAAGTCTGGAAGAAGCGTGGCAGCTGAACCAGAAAAAGGCCAACCGTGTGCTGGGCGGCATGATCTGGCTCAAAATGGAGAACATCAATGTCGGTACAGCCATCGACCTGTCCGGTCTGGAACTGGACACCATAGAGGAGACCGAGGGCAGCTTTTCCATTGGTGCCATGGTTACACTGCGCCAGCTGGAAGAGCACGCCGGCCTTGCTGCGTATACCCATGGCGCAGTAAAGGAAGCGCTGCGGCATATCGTGGGCGTGCAGCTGCGCAATCTGGCAACTGTGGGTGGCAGCATCTACAGTCGGTTCGGCTTTTCCGATGTGCTCACGCTGTTTATGGCCATGGACTGTTCGGTAGAGTTGTATAAGGGTGGAATCATATCCCTGCAGGAGTATGCTGAGCGCCCTTATGACCGGGACATCCTTGTGCGGCTGATCGTTAAAAAGGAAGAAGCAGAATTTTTCTATCAGTCCGTGCGCAACAGCCAGACTGATATCCCGGTGCTTACCTGCGCTGCCGCCCGTCTGGAAAACGGCAGCTATCGCATTGCGATCGGTGCGCGGCCGCTCAAGGCTGTGCTGTTTGAGCTGCCGGCAAAGGCGGGTGTTTCTGCGCAGGAACTGGCGCAGAACTTTGCCGATGAAGTAAAGCAAAAAATTGTCACTGGCTCCAATATGCGCGGCAATGCCGAGTACCGCCGCCATCTGGCAGGCGTTCTGACAAAGCGTGCTGTTCTGGAACTGGAAGCACGCACGGCACAGGAGGAAAATTAAATGCAGATCACTCTTACATTGAACGGCATCAAGGTCACAGAGGATGTGGCTGCAGATATGCTGCTGATCGATTTTGTACGTGCCCACGGCTGCAAGAGCGTCAAGCGCGGCTGTGAGACCTCCAACTGCGGTCTGTGCACGGTGTTTCTGGATGAGAAACCGGTGCTGTCCTGTTCGGTACTGGCAGCGCGTGCCAGCGGCCACAGCATTACCACACTGGAAGGCCTGCAGGAAGAAGCCGCAGAGTTCGGCGGCTTTATCGCGGATCAGGGTGCAGAGCAGTGCGGCTTCTGCAACCCGGGCTTTATCATGAACGCGCTGGCCCTCTTCCGCGAGAATCCGTACCCCAGTGAGGAAGAAGTGAAGGAATATCTCTCCGGCAACCTCTGCCGCTGCTCTGGCTATGAGGGCCAGCTGCGCGGCATCATGAACTTTCTGGCATGGAAAAAGCAGAAGGAGGCCGCAGAATGAGTACCATCAACAAGCCTTTCCGTAAAAAGGATGCCATGCAGCTGGTCACCGGCCAGCCCGTCTATATGGACGATGTGATCCCGCAGGACTGCCTGATCGTAAAGCTGCTGCGCTCTCCGCACGCAAATGCCATCGTCAAAACTATCAATACGGCTGTAGCAAAAAAGGTGCCCGGCATCGAGGCGATCTTTACATGGGAGGATGTGCCGCAGGATGCGCCGCGCTACACGCAGGCTGGCCAGACCTATCCGGAAGCCAGTCCGCGTGACCGCCTGCTCATTGACCGCCATGTGCGCTTTGTGGGCGATGTGGTGGCCATTGTGGCCGGTAAGGACGAAAAGTGCGTGGATAAGGCTCTCAAGCTCATCAAGGTGGAATATGAGGTTTTGGAAGCAGTGCTGGACTATCACACTGCCAAGGACAACCCCATTCTGGTGCATCCGGAGGACAACTGGGCCAGTCTGTGCCCGGTGGGAGCCGACAACAAACGCAACCTCTGCGCCCACGATGAGAGTGGTTCCGGCGATATCGATGCTGTATTGGCGGCCAGCGATGTAGTCATTGACCACATTTACCACACCAAAGCCTGCCAGCAGGCCATGATGGAGACCTTCCGCACCTACTGCTCCATTGATACCTATGGGCGGCTGAATGTGCTCAGCTCCACGCAGATCGTATTCCATGCACGGCGCAATATTGCAAACGCACTGCATATCCCCAAAAGCATGGTGCGCGTGGCAAAGCCCCGCATCGGCGGCGGCTTTGGCGCAAAGCAGACAGCGGTCAGCGAAGTATATCCGGCTTTTGTGACATGGAAGACCAAAAAGCCCTCCAAGATCATTTTCAGTCGTGTGGAAAGCCAGATCGCATCCTCGCCGCGTCACGAAATGGAGATCCATGTGCGGCTGGGTGCCACGAAGGACGGCGTTGTGAAGGGTATTGATCTGTACACCCTTTCCAATACCGGTGCTTACGGTGAGCATGGCCCTACGACCGTGGGCCTTTCCGGTCACAAGTCCATCCCACTGTACGGCAAGGCAGAAGCCTTCCGCTTTATCAGTGATGTGGTGTATACGAACCACATGTCTGCCGGTGCTTACCGCGGTTACGGCGCAACGCAGGGACTGTTTGCCGTAGAATCTGCTGTCAATGAACTGGCTCATAAGCTGAATATGGACCCCTTTGAGCTGCGGCTGAAAAACACCGTACAGGAGGGCGATGTGATGCCCGCCTACTATGGGGCTGTCAACACCAGCTGCGCGCTGGACCGCTGCCTTGTCAAGGTGCGGGATATGATCGACTGGGAGCACAAATACCCTGCCCGTGATATGGGCAACAGCAAGGTGCGCGCTGTCGGTATGGGCATGGCGATGCAGGGCTCCGGCATTTCCGGCATGGATGTGGGCAGTGCCACCCTGAAACTGAATGACGACGGCTTCTACACCCTGATGATCGGTGCGGCCGACATGGGCACCGGCTGTGACACTACACTGGCGCAGATCGCCGCCGAAGTGCTGGACTGCCCGCTGGACAATATCACGGTCTTCGGAGCTGATACGGATACCTCGCCCTATGACTCCGGCTCCTATGCGTCCAGTACCACTTACATTACCGGCAAGGCCACCGAAAAGTGCGCCATGAAGCTGCGCGGCCAGATCTGCAAGCTGGGCGCAGAGCTGCTGGAATGCACCGAGGACGAGGTGGAATTTGATGGAAAAGATGTTTTCAAGAGCAAAGATCCCACACAGAAAAAGTCTCTGAGCGAGATCGCGTATGCTTCGCAGTTCGGCCATATGGTGCCGCTGGAAGCCACCGAAACGCATACTTCGCCTTTGTCGCCGCCGCCGTTCATGGTTGGTGCTGCTGAGGTGGAAGTGGATACTGAGACCGGCGAGGTAAAGCTGCTGGAGTTTGATGCCTGTGTGGACTGCGGCACGCCCATCAACCCGAACCTGACCCGTGTGCAGGCTGAGGGCGGTCTGCTGCAGGGCATCGGCATGACTCTGACCGAAAACATCACCTACGATAAAAATGGCTACCCGGAAGAGAACTCTCTGTTCCAGTACAAAATTCCGGCCCGCACCGATGTGGGCAAGATCAAGGTTGAATTCGAGAGCAGCTATGAACCCAACGGACCCTTTGGCGCAAAGTCCATTGGCGAGGTGGTCATCAACACGCCGCTGCCTGCCATTTCTGATGCGATCTATAACGCTATCGGCACCCGGTTCTATGAGCTGCCCATCACACCGGAAAAAATCGCCATGGCAGTTGCAGAAAAGCAGAAATGATCGACGAAAAAATTTTTCCGTTTCTTGCGGAGAAGGGACATGTTATTTCTCTGGTGGGCGGCGGCGGAAAGACCACACTGATGTACAATCTGGCTGCGCACTGCGCCCGCAAGGGCTGGCGGGTATTGGCCGCTACCACCACCCATATTATGCAGCCGCCCGGCGGGGTCTGGGCACAGACGGATGCAGAGCTTTTCCGCCTGTGGAAGTGCGGCAGTTATGCCGTGGCCGGAACCGCTGCACACGGCGGCAAATTGACGGCCCCGCCGCAGGCACAGCTGGAGCGCTGGATGACCCTTGCAGATATCGTGCTCATTGAAGCGGACGGCGCAAAACGGATGCCCTGCAAGGCACCCGCTGCGCACGAGCCGGTGCTTTTACCGCAGTGCGATACGGTTCTGGCCGTAGCAGGGCTTTCTGCGTTGAGGCATCCGCTCCGGGAGGTCTGTTTCCGGGCAGAGCTTGCCGCAGAGCTGCTTTGTGTTCCGCAGGATGCGCAGTTGACGCCGGAACTTCTGGCAAATCTGCTTGCAAGTGAAGCCGGTGGAAGGAAGGTTGTAGGGGATCGCAGCTTTTATGTTGTACTCAATCAGGTCGATACAAAAGAGCAGGCTGCTCTGGCCCGGCAGGTGGCTGATATTCTGAAAAAAATTTATCGGATTTCCTGCGCTACGTCTCATTTCGAGAAAGGAGAACGTGCATGAGCAAAGAAGGCAAGATCGTGTTCTGTACCGGCGGCGGATGTACCGCAAAGCTGGGAGCCGGAGCGCTGAGCCGTATTCTGGAAAAGCTGCCGCGCGGTGCAAGAGACCCGAGCCTTCTGGTCGGGTACGACAGCCGGGATGATGCGGCTGTATACCGCATAACAGATGATATCGCGCTGGTACAGACAGTGGATTTTTTCCCGCCGATGGTGGATGACCCCTATACCTTCGGCCAGATCGCAGCGGCCAACGCCCTGAGTGATGTCTATGCCATGGGCGGCGAGGTTAAGACTGCACTGAACCTTGTCTGCTTCCCGGAGAGCATGGATCTGAACATTCTGGGCGAGATTCTGCGCGGCGGAGCCAAGAAGGTGGCCGAAGCGGGCGGAAGCCTTGCGGGCGGGCATTCCATTGCCGATACCGGTGTGAAATACGGACTTTCGGTGACTGGCCTTGTGGACCCGAAAAAAATGTATACGAATGATTCCGGCAAGCCCGGTGACAAGCTGATTTTAACAAAAGCTCTGGGCGTGGGCCTGATCTGCACGGCAAACCGTGTGGGCGAAGCGGCACCGGAAGATATGGCCGGTGCCATTGCGTCCATGACAACGCTGAACAAAAACGCTGCCGAGATCAGCCGAAAGTATACGGTCCACGCGGCAACCGATGTGACCGGTTTCAGTTTTCTGGGCCATCTGCACGAGATGATGGGCGGAAAGCTTTCCTGTATCATTGATGCACGGATGGTGCCGGTTCTACCGGGAGCCGAAAAAGCGGCAGATGATTTTTTGTATACCGCTGCCGGACAGCGCAACCGCAACCATACCGGCCCATATGTCACTTTTGAAAATGTGCCGTTTGCAATGGAAGAGGTGCTGTTTGACCCACAGACTTCCGGCGGACTATTGCTGGCCGTGTTGCCAGAAGAAGCAAATGCGCTGGAAGCAGAGCTGCAGGCCGCTGGCCTGCCCGCAAAGATCGTGGGTGAGATCATACCCAAAACCGAACAGGAAATCACTGTAAAATACTGATGGAGACCTACAATTATGATGCTGAAAGTTGATGCCCGTGGTGACGCATGCCCGCTGCCCGTTGTAAAAGCCAAAAAGGCGATCTCTGAACTGAAGGGTGCCGGTGAGGTGGAAGTGCTGGTGGATAATGAGATCGCCGTGCAGAACCTTACCAAAATGGCCCAGCAGAAAGGTTATCAGTACAGCGCCGAAAAGCTGGCCGAGCGGGAATACCGCGTGCTGTTCACGGTCGGCGAAGCGTCCGAAACACCCACTGAAGAAGCACCGGCCTGTGCACCGGACACCCGCACAGACACGGTGGTTGCCATCAGCTCTGATAAAATGGGCATTGGCGCAGATGACCTTGGCAAGTCCCTGCTCAAGGCCTTTGTGTTCGCACTTACCCAGCAGGATCAGCTGCCCAAAACAGTGCTGTTCTATAACGGCGGCGCGTCCCTGACCTGTGATGGTTCGCCCATGCTGGATGACCTGAAGGCACTGGAAGCACAGGGCGTGGAGATCATGACCTGCGGCACCTGCCTGAATTTCTATGGCCTGACCGAAAAGCTTGCTGTTGGCAGTGTGACCAACATGTACACCATCGTGGAAAAGCTGACGCAGGCAGGCAACGTGGTGAAACCGTGATCTATCTGGATAACGCTGCCACGACCCTGCGCAAGCCGCCGCAGGTAGAGCAGGCTGTGCTGGACGCAATGCGCACGGCAGGCAATCCGGGACGGGGTGCCCATGAGCCAACGCTGCACGCAAGCCGTCTTGTTTATGCTGCACGGTGCGCAATGGCAAAGCTCCTCCACGCACCAGACCCGTCCTGTATTGCCTTTGCGGCAAATGCAACGGAGGCCTTGAACATTGCATTGGGGGGCCTTTTTGCACCGGGCGATCATATCATCACAACGGTATGTGAGCATAACTCTGTTCTGCGGCCGCTCTACCGGCTGCGGGAACAGGGCTTGCAGTTCAGTTTTGCAGGCGTGGATGAGCGCGGACGGCTGCAATATGATGACTGGGATAAGCTGGTTCAGCCCAATACAAAGGCGCTGGTCGTAACAGGTGCTTCCAATGTGACCGGCAACGGAACGGATCTTGCAAAAGCAGCGGGTTTTGCGCACCGGCACGGCCTGCTGCTGATCGTGGATGCGGCCCAGACGGCGGGTTCACAGGCCATTGACGTACAGGCACTGGGCATTGATGTGCTATGCTTCACCGGGCATAAGGCGCTGCTTGGCCCGCAGGGAACAGGCGGCTTGTATGTGCGCCCGGGGCTTTCCATCCAGCCATTGGTAGTGGGAGGCAGCGGCGTACACAGCTTTGATGAACAGCATCCTGCACAGATGCCCACCGCTCTGGAAGCCGGGACGCTCAATGTTCCGGGTCTGGCGGGCCTGTGTGCCGGTGTGGAATGGATTCTGGCTCAGGGTGTGGAAACGCTGTGTGCAAAAGAATCTGCACTGGCAGCGCTCTTTTATAAAAACATTCGAGATCTGCCGAACGTGAAGATCTACGGCGACCCGGAAATGGCGCTGCACGCTCCCATTATCTCGCTCAACATTGGAGACGAAGATTCAGCCCGCATTGCAGATATCCTGTGGGACGACTACAGCATCTGTGTGCGTGCCGGCGCGCACTGTGCACCGCTGATGCATAAAGCGCTGGGCACGGTGGAACAGGGCGTGGTACGGTTCAGCTTTTCGCATTTCAATACGGAAGCCGAAGTGCTTCAGACCGCAGCCGCTGTTCAGGAGCTTGCACAGGAGATCTGATATGCGCATCAAAAAAACTTATATTGTTCTTTCATTCCGCACAACGCTGGATGCCATGGAATGGGAAAAGCAGTGCCTTGCGGAGAAGGTTCCGGGCAGGCTCATCCCACTGCCGCGCGAGATCTCCGCAGGCTGCGGCCTTGCCTGGCGGATGCTGCCGGAAGAATTTGAGCAGTGGCAGAACCGGCTGGACCCGGCACGTTACGATCAGGCTGCAGCAGTAGAACAGTAATAAAGATAAAACAGGAGCATGACGCATGGGTAAAATGCCGCTTTATACAATGCTGCAAAAAGCCCGTTCTATGGGCGGCTGGACGATGGTGGCCCAGTTAGAGGGCGATGCCGCGGGGAGCCAGCTGCTTTTGCTGGAGGGCAGGCCTGTGTGGCAGAGGGGGGACAGCACCGTACTGCTGCAGCACCTGACAGAACTGCAGGGCTGCACAGCAGCTGGTATCCACTCTGTTGCAGGCACAGACATCTTTGCGGAGCGCTTTGGCGCGGTGCCGCAGCTGGTAGTCTGCGGCGGTGGACATGTGGCTGCAGCCGTTGTGCAGCTTGCAAAGCTGCTGGGCCTGACGGTCCTTGCAATGGATGACCGCGAGGAATATGCACAGCAGCTGCGGCTGGCCGGAGCCGATAAAGTGCTCTGCCTGCCGTTTGATAAAGCGCTTGCGCAGGTACCTGACGGCGCAGAGACTTATTTTGTGGTCGTCACCCGGGCACATGCATTTGATGTGGACTGCCTGAAGGTGATATTAAAAAAAACTGCAGCCTATGTTGGCATGATGGGCAGCCGCGGGCGTGCCGCACTGGTGCGCCGTCAACTTCTGGAAGCCGGTATCGATGCCGAAAGAGTGGAGGCGTTGTACGCCCCCATCGGGCTTTCCATCGGCTCACAGACGGCAGAGGAGATCGCACTTTCCATTCTGGCACAGATCGTATCGATCAAGAATGCGCGTCCGCAGACGGAGGGCTTTTCATCTGCCCTTCTGGAAGCCATGGCTCAGACAGATGCCGCCGGGCAGCAGGCGGTGCTTGCCGTGATTGCGGCGCGGCACGGCTCTACGCCGCGGGAAATCGGCGCAAAAATGCTGGTTCGCACAGACGGCTCTATTGTGGGCAGCGTGGGCGGCGGCATTATGGAGCACCGCACCATTCTGGCTGCACAGGAAATGCTGACGGGAGCCGCTCCGACGTATCAACGGCTGCATTTTTCGGCAGACGGCAAAAATGATGATGCAGCAATTGCTGCCTGCGGTGGGTCTATGGAGATCGTATTGACTCGACTCCAGCCCGGAGAGGAGATCAAATGAAGAAGGATCCACTGATCCTTGTGCGCGGCGGCGGCGACCTTGCTACCGGCACCATTCACCGGCTGTGGAGCGCAGGCCTGCGTGTGCTGGTGCTGGAAGCGGAGCATCCGGCGGCGATCCGGCGGCAGGTTTCTCTGTGCGAAGCCGTTTATGAAGGTGAGACCGCCGTTGAAGGTCTGCGTGCGGTACGGATCGAAACTCTGGCGCAGGCAGAAGAAGTCTGGAAACAGAATGCCGTTCCTGTTCTGGTAGACCCGCAAGGAAAAAGCATTGCGCCCGCAAAGCCGGATGTCCTTGTGGATGCGATCCTTGCCAAAAAGAATCTTGGCACAACGCGGGATATGGCACCCCTGACCATTGCACTCGGCCCCGGTTTCACGGCCGGGCAGGATGTGGATGTGGTGGTGGAGACCAAACGCGGCCACCGGCTGGGACGCATCATTCGGGAAGGCAGTGCCGTCCCCGATACCGGCATTCCCGGAATCATTGGCGGCTACGGCAAAGAGCGCGTGATCCATGCCGGCACGGCCGGTATATTTATGGATCTCCGCAAAATTGGAGATATCGTGGAAGCGGGTGAGACCATTGCGCAGATCCGCACGGCAGATGGTGCCATGATCTCTGTGACCACGCAGATCACGGGCATTCTGCGCGGCATTCTGCGCAGCAGTTATCCGGTAACGCCCGGTTTTAAGGTGGCCGATATAGATCCCCGCAAAGAGGAACTTTCCAACTGTTTTCTCATTTCGGATAAGGCCCGCTGCATCGCGGGCAGTGTGCTGGAACTTGTCTGCGCTCAACTGTGGAAATAAACCTGTAAAAAGCAAAAACCTCCGCTTCCCGGCGGTAGTACCGACAGGGAAGCGGAGGTTTCTATTTTTCATTTCAGTTGCGGTAGCAGCGGTCCTGACCTACCAGCCAGTCCTCACACAGGCGCTGGGCTTCCTCCAAACTGCGGCTCTCGCAGTCGAAGAATGCACCGTGCATCGAGCGATAGGAGTAGTGAACTCTCGGAATACCGTTGCCATCCTTGAAGCGTTCGCAGCGTTCTTCACCGGGCATCAGAAAAAGTTGTTCCATGGTTTCTTCTCCTTTGATTTCAGCATTCCGGAGCGGCCGGCCGGGTGCAAGCCGCACAACGCTTGCTATTGTAGCACGCAGGGGAAAAGTTTGCTATTGCCTTTTTGGCCAAAGATATGTTTTGTTTTTCTCTGTGGTTGTGGCACAAAAGGTCTTGACAAGATCATTCGTACAGGATACATTCCTGTTCCTGCATTTTCTTTTTTGCCGCTGACGCTTTGCAGGGGCAGCTGCCTTGGCGTATGAAAAAACCGATGGAACGGATGAAAATATTTTGTGTACTTTTCACAGTTTTCTTCTCGAGATTTTGGTGGTACAATAGAAGCATTAAAATATATCCTTTCAGGAGGAGCACATGGCAGAAAAGAATATTGAACTGGATAGTGTAGAGGTCGCCGCAGCTGTTTTTGGCAACTGCGACCGGAACATCCGTCTGCTGGAGAACGAATTTTCTGTTACGGCGGTCTGCCGGGGCACGCAGCTGCGGCTTTCAGGCGAACCGGCCAATGTTGCCGCGGCCAGCCGCGCTGTGGAGGGAATGCTGCTTCTGATCGAGAATCATACACCGCTGGAAGACCAGACCGTGCGCTACTGCATCAGTCTGGCGCACGATGGAGCAGAAAAGCGGGTCAAAGAACTGACCGAAGATTTTGTTACCGTAACGGTCAAGGGACGGCCGATCCGGCCCAAAACACTGGGCCAGAAGGAATATCTCAATGCCATCCGCACCAATGCCATCACCTTTGGCGTTGGCCCGGCGGGTACCGGCAAGACCTATCTGGCCGTTGCCATGGCGGTAAAGGCTTTTAAAGCCAAGGATGTTTCCCGCATCGTGCTCACCCGCCCGGCAGTGGAAGCAGGTGAAAAGCTGGGCTTTCTGCCCGGTGATCTGCAGCAGAAGGTAGACCCTTATCTGCGCCCGCTGTATGACGGCCTGTTTGATATGCTGGGTGCCGAAACTTACGAGCGCCTTGTGGAAAAGCAGATTATTGAGGTTGCACCGCTTGCCTATATGCGCGGACGCACGCTAGATGATTCCTTTATCATTCTGGACGAGGCACAGAACACCACACCGGAGCAGATGAAAATGTTCCTCACACGTATGGGTGTCGGCTCCAAGGTGGTGGTTACCGGTGATGTGACCCAGATCGATCTGCCGGAACGCACCCGCAGCGGTCTTGTGGATGCACTGCACGTGCTTAAAAATGTAAATGGGATTGCACAGTGCTATTTTACTGAGAAAGATGTTGTGCGCCACCGTCTTGTGCAGGAAATTATCAAGGCTTACGAAAAGGCTGCACACCCTGAAAAATAAAATCACCAGAATTCATATAAAGCCATCAAAAACAGAAAGGAGTGGACTGATTTATGTCCAATAAAGTTTTGATCACCAATTCACAGAAGGCCGTCAAGGTTCCTTCCGGTCTGCGCATTCTCATCCGCCGTGCCTGTAATGCCGTGCTGGAGTATGAGCATTTTGAAGCTCCTGCAGAGATCAGCGTGACCTTTGTGGATAACGCTGCCATTGCTGAGCTGAACAACCAGTACCGCAACAAACCCATGCCCACCGACGTGCTGAGCTTCCCTCTGGGTGTAGACGGCAAATATGATGTTGACGAGAACAACGGCTGCAAAATGCTGGGTGACATCGTCATCAGTATGGAGCGTGCACAGGAGCAGGCAAACCTCTACGGCCATCCGCTGCAGCGTGAGGTGGCGTTCCTGACGGTGCACTCCATGCTGCACCTGCTGGGCTACGACCACGAAAATGGCGGTCTGGAAGCCATGCGGATGCGTGAGAAAGAGGAAGCTGTTCTGCTGCAGCTGGGCCTGCCGCGCACCGTAAGCTATACCGAGTAATTGATTCACCGTGCGGTTGCCGCACAATACAGACAGGAGCTAGATTTTGAGTAACGCTACACCCATTCAGGGGCATTATGATACTTCTTCCGTTTTTGTGGCTGTCATTGGCCGTCCCAATGTTGGCAAATCCAGTCTGACCAACCTTCTGGTTGGCGAAAAGGTAGCCATCGTCACTTCCAAGCCGCAGACCACCCGTACCCGCATTACCGGCGTGATCACCCGCGGGCCGCTGCAGTATGTGCTGCTGGATACACCCGGTGTGCACAAGGCACGCAACAAACTGGGTAAACGGATGGATAAGACTGCCAGCGATTCCATTGCAGATGTGGATGTTTCCATGATGCTGTTTGAGCCTTACGGCGCACTGAATGAATCGGAAATGGTGCTGGTGGATATGCTGCGCAGCAGCGGCGGCCCGGCAATTGCAGTCATCAACAAGACCGACCTTGTCAAGGAGCCTGCTGATCTGGAAGCCCGCAAAGAAGAGCTGAAGGCATTGGGTGTATTCGACGATATCTACACCATCAGCGTCCGTGATAACGACGGCTGCGAAGTGCTGTTCGATGCTTTAAGCCGCTATGCTGTGGAAGGCCCGCATTATTTTGATGATGATGCCTACACGGATATGCCGGAAAAGGAGCTTGTGGCGGAGGTCATCCGTGAAAAGGCCCTGCTGTTCATGCGCGACGAGATCCCCCATGGCATTGCTGTTGTGGTGGAGCGCTTCAAAGAGCGCCCGGGCACCGACCTGATCGATATTGATGTAAATATCTACTGCGAGCGCGAAAGCCACAAGGGCATGGTCATTGGAAAAGGCGGTGCAATGCTGAAAAAAATTGCCAGTGCTGCCCGTGCAGACTGCGAAGAGTTTTTGGGCTGCCGCGTCAATCTGCAGTGCTGGGTAAAGGTAAAATCCGATTGGCGCGATAACGAGTTCCTGCTGAACAACTTTGGCTTCAAGCAGAACACCAATAACCGCTGACACTTGCCAAAGCAGGACAGAATTCCCTTGGATGAACGGTTAAAATAAACCTGACACTATCCGTAACAGGGAAGAGGTGCTGCAAATGGATTCACAAGCAAGCTGGCAGGCGTTTGCCTGCACGGGAAACATTCTTCGTTATCTCGATTATAAACAACAGCGGCCGGAAGAAACCCCGGCAGAGGACCAAGAAAATGGAAGCCTTTGTAACCACGGGTCTGGTGCTGAAGGAGACCCGCTATAAGGAATCGGACCGCATTCTGACGATCCTGACACCGGAACTGGGCGTGATCTCGGCAGCAGCGCAGAGCAGCCTGCGGCTGAAGAGCAAGCTGTTCAGCGCGTGCGGGCTGTTCTGCTACTCCGAGTTCACACTGGTGCCGGGCCGCAACATGTACACTGTGCGGGAAGCGGAAGTGAAAAATGTCTTTCACGGCATCTCGTCCAGCATTGAGGGTATGAGTCTTGCCATGTATATGGCTGAAATGGCAATGACCCTTTCGCCCACCGGGCAGGAGGCACAGCGGGAGCTTCGGCTGCTGCTCAACTGTTTCTATATGATCAGCGAGAGCAAAACGGACCTGCGGGTGATCAAGGCCGTGTTTGAACTGCGCACCATGAGCGAGTGCGGCTTTATGCCGCAGATCGTGTGCTGCCGCGATTGCAGCGCCTATGATGGTGCTGCGTTCTATCTGGATGTGCAGGAAGGCCACCTACTCTGTGCAGACTGCGCCGCAAAAGCAGGAAAGACCTGCAACCTTGATCAGGGCGCACTGTATGCGCTGCGGCACATCTGCCTCGTGGACGACAAAAAAATATTTGCATTCAAAATTTCTGTGGGCAGTCTGGAAAAGCTTTCCGCAGTGGCAGAGCGCTATGCACTGACCCACATGGACAAGCCTTTGAAAAGCTATGACTTTTTAAAGACCCTGCTGCCCTGAGCATAAAGGGAACCTATGGAAACAAGTTACTTAAAAACTCTGGAACTGGATAAGATCATCGCCCGTGCCGCAGAGGGCTGCGTGTGCAAGGAAGCGCGCGAAATGCTGCTTGCCACTCAGCCGCAGTGCGACCCGGACGAGGTGCGCTATGCGCTGGAACAGACCGATGCCATCAACACCCTGCTGATCAAAAACGGCTCCCCGCGCTTTGGCGGCGTGGAGAATGTCAGTCAGCTGGCGGCCCGCGCCGTAAAAGGCGGCGTACTTTCAATGGGCGAGCTGTTGATGGTGGCTGGTGCACTGCGCAATTTTCAGAATCTTTCAAGCTGGTATGGCGCTTCGGAGCACGACGCTCTGCCTACAGACGATCTGTTCTATGCGCTGGCACCGCAGCCGGGCCTGGAACAGCAGATCTCCAGCGCCATTCTGGCACCGGATGCCATGGCAGACACGGCCTCTCATACCCTGAACGACCTGCGCAAAAAGATCCGCGCAACGGAGAACAGCATCCGTGACCGTCTGGAGAGCATGGTCCGCAATATGGATACTTCCAAGTATCTACAGGAAAGCGTGGTTTCCATGCGCAATGGCCGGTATGTTGTGCCGGTCAAGAGCGAATACCGCGGTGAGGTGAGCGGCATTATTCATGATGTTTCGTCTACCGGAGCCACCGTCTTTGTGGAGCCGCAGGCCGTTGTGGAAGCCAATGCCCGCATTTTGCAGTACCGTGCGCAGGAAGCGCAGGAGATCGAGCGCATTCTGGTGGCCTTTACCGCACAGGTGGCCGCCATTGAGCCGCAGTTCCAGTACAGCTACAAGGCTATGCTGGAGATCGATGTTCTGCTGGCAAAGGCACGGCTGGCTTTGGATCTCAAGGCATTCAAGCCTGCTGTCCGCACCGACGATTCCTTCTCGCTGATCCGTGCGCGCCACCCGCTGATCGATCCTAAAAAGTGCGTGCCTGTGGATATTGCTCTGGGCAGAGATTACGATTCGCTGATCATCACCGGACCGAACACCGGTGGCAAAACCGTCACCTTGAAAACAGCGGGCCTGCTGTGCGCCATGGCGCAGTGCGGCTTCCTGATCCCGGCTGACGAGCGCAGCGAGATCTGCGTATTTGACGAATTTCTGGTGGATATCGGCGATGAACAGAGCATTGAGCAGAGCCTTTCCACCTTCTCCGGTCATATGAAAAAAATCACCGGCATTCTGGAGCTTGCCATGCCGCACACACTGGTGCTGCTGGACGAGCTTGGTGCCGGTACCGACCCCGCCGAAGGTGCTGCGCTGGCTGTGGCCATCATTGAAGAGCTACGCCGCCGCGGCGTGCTGCTGATGGCCACCACTCACTACGCGGAGCTGAAGGTGTTTGCTCTGGAAACCAAGGGCGTTGTCAATGCCAGCTGTGAGTTTGATCTGGAAACGCTGCGCCCGACCTATAAGCTGAGCGTCGGCGTGCCGGGCAAATCCAATGCGTTCCTCATCAGCGAAAAGCTGGGCATCCCGGAGCGCGTGATCGAAGCGGCACAGCAGCATCTTTCCGCAGAGGATAAGCGTCTGGATGCCGTTCTGGGACAGCTGGATGATCTAAAGCTGCAGCTGAAGGAAAGCCAGAACGAGGTGGAAGAGCTGAAAAATGAAGCTTCCCACCAGCTGGAAGCCGCGCAGAAAAAGCGTGATGAGCTGATCCGCCAGGGCGAAAATGAACTGGAAGCTGCCCGTGCCAAGGCTCGTGCGCTGGCACAGCAGGTGGAAAGTCAGGCTTACGCCCTGACCGATGAACTGCGTCAGCTGCAGAAGGATGAGCGCATGAGCACCCAGCAGAAAGCTCAGCGCGCCCGCGAGATCGCCAAAAAAGAATCGGAAAAGCTGTTTATCGGCTCCGAGGCTGTGCATAACCCCGTCAAGGAATTTGTGCCGCTGAAAGAGGTCAAGGTAGGGCAGGAGGTCTGCATTGCAGAGCTGAACCAGCTGGCTACCGTATTGGCCCTGCCGGATAAAAACGGCGATGTTCTGGTGCGTGCAGGCATCATCAAGACTAAAGTTCCGCTCAAGGGCTTGAAACAGCCGGAAAAGCTGGTCAAGGAAAAGAAACCGCAGACGAAAGCACAGCAGCGCTATTCCCGCCTGACCGGCGATGCCAACCGCCCGAACGGCAGGGTAGAGAGGGTACAGCGTTCCGCCAAGATGGAATGCAATCTGCTGGGCCTGACGGTGGACGAAGCGCTGCCGGAGGTGGATTCCTTTATCGACCGTGCCATCCTGAACGGACAGACAGTGGTTTATCTGATCCACGGCAATGGAACCGGTGCGCTGCGCACAGCTATCCACAAGCATCTGCGCGGCAACCGCATGGTCAAAAGCTTCCGTCTGGGCCGTTATGGCGAGGGTGAAAGCGGCGTGACCGTGGTAGAGCTGAAATAAAGAAAAAGCTATCCGAAAGATTTTTCGGGTAGCTTTTTCTCACATTGAAGGAATTTGCAGAGCAGGATCGTATTCTATAAAGAATGCTAATATAAGGATGTAAGCCAAAATGGCAAAACGATATTCCAAAGCCGCGCACTCAAAAAGACGAAAACAGACTTCTCATGTGCTCAAAAATACGGTCATTCTGCTTTTTTGCGCAGTGAGTATCTGGTTTGGCAGCTCACTCTGGCATGCAGCGCTGACTCTGCAGACAGCTCAGCCAGCGGAAAGCATCGCCGGTGAAGAATTCCGTCCGCAGGTCGGTGATCCTCCTTACCGCGTGGTGATCGATGCTGGGCACGGTGGAGCAGACCCGGGCGCAAGGGGAGTGATCGAAGAAAAAGATATGACCGCAGCAACCGCCTCGGAACTGATCCGGCTGCTGCAGCAGGACTCTAATTTTATTCCGCTGCAGACCCGTGACAGCTTTGATGAAACCACTACACCCGCCCAGCGTGCCGCCAGAGCGGACGAACAGGCACCGCAGCTGCTGCTTTCCATCCACGGCAACTCAACTGCAAATGGCTCCACTGCATCCGGCTTTGAGTGCTATCCGGCAGTGCCGGGCCGGACTTGGCATCAGGAAAGCTTTTACTTTGCGCAGCTGCTTGCCAAAGGAATGCAGGCTGCAGGAGCATCTCTGCGTGGGCGCGGGGGAGTCCGATACATTTATTATCTGGAAAACGATCAGAAGCAACTGGTGGAAAGCACCCACACCGAGGTGCGTGCAGAGCGAAGCTTTACGTTGCTGGAAGATGTAAATTGTCCGGCAGTGCTGGCAGAGCAATGCTTTGTAACGAATGAAGCAGATGTTGCACAGTTCGGCAGTGAAGAAGGTTGTAAAAAAACAGCCCGCGTTTATTACGAAGCGATCTGTGCATACTTTGGCACACAGCCGCAGGCCGAGCAGCTTGCCGGGTTCACTTTAAATTAAAAAGTATTAGCATAGCATCACCAAGGGAGAAGAAGCGATAACATTCTGAACCCAACACCATACAGCCATCAGTATTTTAAGACCGCTGAACTCATAACCAGAAGAGAAGGGCGGTCTTATTTTTTCAATTGTATAATTTTCGTATAATGCACGTTATGCGAAATACAGGGAAGCGAAAAATCTCTATTTTCCTGAATCTGGCCTTTTTCCGCGACCTGCGGATCTGCAGCCATCTGTAATACCGTATGATTCAACTTTTGCGTTTTTTATATTTTTGTGTCTCATTAGTATTTTGGTGCTACAATCTTTTTATGGACTTACAAATTACAAAGTTGCACAGTATGCCGCTGCCATGCGCGCTTGCATTTTATTTTTCCAGATTCTCTTTTTATGTTGCTATAAGTTCTGTGGTCATTCTGATCTTTTTATTTTTCTGTGAACGACCATTTGCTCGTACGATTTCAAATCGCTGGCTAGATCACAGCTTATCATTCCATTATTTATATTTATATAAATATATTTATAAAAATACCGCCGATGACATGTCCGCACTTTGGACGCGTCACAGACGGTATCATTCCATTTTATGGGTATTCTTATGTGGTTCAGGAATTTCCGTTTCCAGCGTTCGCATCAGGCTTCATTGCAAGCACGGAAGCATCCAGCCCGATGCCATCCTGAGCCGCACCCTCAAAGGCTTTCATGGGCACAGACGAAAGTTCCTCATCCAGAGCTGAATCCTCTGCTGTCTCCCCTGTTTCCTTTTCTGTTGTATCCAAGATGTGAGAAGATGCTTTGGGCTTTTTGACCTTGCCCAGCGGGTTTTCTTCAATAGCCGCGCGCACCTGAAATTCCTGTAGGTGCGTATAAATTTGTGTGGTAGACACGTTGCTGTGGCCCAAAAGCTGCTTGAGTGTAAGGATGTCCACATTGCCGGTCTGATACATCAGAGTTGCGGCAGTGTGGCGCAGCTTATGTGTGGAAAAGCCTTTTAATCCGGCTGCTTTCATTGCACCGGTCACTAGCTGTTCTACCCTGCGGTTCGAGATACGCTCTTTGCGCCGTCGGGTAATAAAGACCGCCTTTTCCTGCGGCAGAAGCCCCTCCATCGTATTGCGTTTGCCCAGATACAGCCGCAATGCTTCCATGCAGGCATCATTCAGATAAACCATGCGCTCTTTGTGGCCCTTGCCAAACAGGCGTATCTGGCGGTTTTCCAAATCAATGTCGTCCAGATTCATGCCGACAAGCTCTGCCAGACGCATTCCACAGTTCAAAAACAGCGTCACCATGCAATAATCCCGCTCCGGAAAATCGCTTTGGGTCTGCGTGCTTTCCAATAACTCCATGGACTGCTCCGCCGTCAGATATTTGGGCAGTACCTTATCCTGTTTGGGTGGGTGGATGGCCGCAGTCGGATCTGCACCCAGCCGGTTGACCTGATTGACCAGGTAATCATAAAAGCCGTGCAGGCTTGCCAGCCGCCGGGCCGTTGAGGACTTTTTGTTGCCGCACTCGCGGTTTAAAAAGTACAAATATTCGTAGATATCCTCCTTTGTTACGGAGGCCCAGAATGCGGTGTCCAGCCCTTTGGGGTCGATATCCTTCATCTCGCTGTCTTCGGGCACAAGCCCACGGCGGCGCTTCATAAAACGGCTGAATCCGCGCAGATCACAGTAGTAGCTGAACGCCGTGTTTGCGCTTTTGCCCGCGATCACTTCCAGATAGCGGACGTATTCTACAATGTCCGGCGCAGCATCATCGAAGGGCTTGTGCTTGCCGGGATTTTTCTCGTCCAGATAGATCGACATTGTTTTTCCTCTTATAAGCGGTCAGATTTCAGGGCATTGATCGCATCGGTGATATAAGCCGCGCCGATCAGCTGCATTCCAGGATAATCTGCCGGGCTCAGATGATTCAGGCTGTGCTTCGGGATCACCGCACGTTCAAAGCCGATACGCTCTGCCTCATGCAGGCGCTGTTCCAGATTGGGTACGCTGCGTACTTCACCGCCAAGGCCGACCTCGCCAATGGCGATCAGCTTATCGCTGACGGGCCTGTCCAGCAGCGAGGAGACCATACTCAAGCAGACAGAAAGATCACAGGCAGTATCACGCAGCGCAATGCCGCCCACGATGTTAATATATACATCCAGGTTTCCAAAGAAATACCCTGCACGCTTTTCCAGCACAGCGATCAGCAGATTCATGCGGTTGTAGTCGTAGCCGCTGCAGGCACGGCGCGGTGCTGGAAAATTGGTTTTGGTTGCAAGGGCCTGAATTTCGCTCAAAATAGGACGGCTGCCCTCCATGGTACAGGCCACACAGTTGCCGGAAACGCCAAGAGGACGGCCTTCCAGCAGCATCTGTGAAGGGTTTTCGATCTCAGCAAGGCCCTGCCCCGTCATATCAAACATGCCCAGCTCATTGGTGGAGCCATAACGGTTCTTGGCCGCACGCAGGATGCGGTACGGCAGCATTTTATCGCCCTCAAAGTAAAGCACCGTATCCACGATATGCTCCATGACTTTGGGGCCTGCAATGGCACCGTCCTTGTTCACATGGCCCACAATGAACATGGGAATCTCCTGCTTTTTGGCCACGGCCAGCAGGCGGGCCGCACTTTCCTTGACCTGACTTACCGTACCGGCGGAGGACGAGATATCCATGCAGCGCATCGTCTGGATGGAGTCGATGACCACGAGATCCGGCTTTTCTTTTTCGATCAGGCCGCAGATCTCGTCCACATCATTCTCCGCTGCCAGAAAGATGTTATCCTGCGGCACTTTCAGCCGGGCAGCGCGCAGCTTGACCTGCCGCACCGATTCCTCGCCAGTGATATACAAAACGCTGTGCTGGTTGGAAATGGCACCGCACAGCTGCAGAAGCATAGTAGATTTGCCCACACCCGGCTCACCGCTCAAAAGCACAACGCCGCCCAGCACAATGCCGCCGCCAAGTACACGGTCCAGCTCCGAAATGCCGGTCAGAATACGGCTTTTTTCTTCGGTCATGCTGATCTCAGAAAGGCGTTTTGCGGTCAGGGTGGTCACCCCTTCCGGGCGGGCGGCTGCCGCCTGTTTGGCTGCGGCCGTACCTGCTTTGGGGGCTTCCGCTACAACGTCCTCGTTCATCGTGTTCCAGCTGCCGCAGCTTGGGCAGCGGCCCATCCAGCGGGGGCTTGTCTCGCCGCAGTTGGAACACACATATACAGTTTTCAGTTTTGGTTCCTTCATCAAAAAAGCTCCTGTTACATTGTCTTGGTTTTATTATTCTCTATTGTAGCATATAACAAGCAAACCCGCAAGAAAAGCCCTTGCTCAAAGCCTGCTTCCAATGCTTGCAAGCGCTGCAGAAATGCCGCACAGCGGCACAAATAACGTCAGCGTCAGCAGATACTGCCGGATGAATCCATGTGGCCGGACGATCTCCCGGTCAGGCCCTGCTGCAAAAAAGGAACAGACGCGGATCTGGCTGCTCACCCGCAGAGAATCTGTGCCGAGCGTGCACAGCCCTGCAGAAGCAGCTGCCGCAGGCAGAAATGCAAGCAGCAGAAGCCACGTTTCTCTTTTCAGTGCCGTGTCGGAAAGCAGCTGCACAAACAGCGTCCCGTTTCCCAGCCCATAGAACATCGTAAACAAAAAGATCAAAACCGGCCCCAGTGCGGAAAAGCCCATCAGGAACAGAAGGGTCGCGGCCGCAGCCAGCGTAAGATATTCCATTCCGAAAAGGCTGGCCGCAGTATGTGCATCTGCAGCGGCAAACAGGCCGCGCCAGCTTTGCAGGTAATATTGCAGCCAGTCCGGCTGCTGCTTTTCGCAGAAAGCCAGAAGCACGCCAGCTGAGCCAGAGCCGATCAGAAAGGCACAGACGAGCAGCCAGCAGGTTTTCTGCCGGGTTTCCGTGTTATGTCTCTGCAGCGGTGAAGGCACTTCCGGTGCGGATCGTTCTGGCGGCAGTGTTTTCTGCGGCTGCGGCAGAAGCACAGTTTCACCTGTGGGAAGCGGCTGCGCGGCTTCTGGCAAATGCGCTGGCGTTCCTGTTTGCTGATAGACCCACATGATCGAACCTCCTTGTTTTATTTGTTCAGCTGCGGCGCTTTTTCTCCCGGGTCACCATGCCCAGCAATCCGCCAATACTGCCGCACAGGATCAGCACAGCAAACCGCAGCAGCGGCGGCTCTTCCGTAAGCGTACCGGAAGGAACGCTGAGCACCACGAGCAATGCCGCATAAAGCAGGCCCTGTACAAGCCCGCACAGCAGGCCGCGTTCCTTTTTGCAAAATGCAGCGATCCAACCGCTGCAAAGGCTCCCTGCACCAACGGCTGCTGTTGCCAGCGGCGGTGCGGCGGCACCAGAATAACCCTGTGCTGTCATCAGCGCTGCCATTGCGGCAAGCCAGCCCGCTGTGACCATAACGCCGACTGCCCCAGCCAGCAGAAGAACCCGAAGTTCCGCCGGGAAAAGTTTTTTCTCAGACATAAAAACGCGCCTCCCTGCCAGTAATCTATGCAGGAAGACGCGTTTGATATGCTCTTAATTGTTTGAAGAAAAAGCTTACTTCTTGTCAGCCTTGTCCATGTTCAGCTTTTCAACAGCGGAAATTGCAGTCTTGGTGAAGCGGATCTTCACACGGTCAGCACCGGTCTCCAGAACAAAGGTGTCGTCCTTGATTGCAACAACACGGCCAATGACACCGCCAATGGTGGTGACCTGATCGCCGATCTCCAGGCTGCTGCGCATTGCGGCATCCTTCTTCTCCTGCTTCTTCTGGGGACGATAGATCATGAAGTACAGCAGAACCAGCATCAGAGCCAGTGTGAAGAACAGGCTGATGTAGCCTTCGGAAGTGGTAGTCAGAAATTGCATGGGGCAAAATCTCCTCTCAAAATTCAGATAAGCTTATTATACCTTTTTAAACGACCTGTTGCAAGGCTTATTCTCAAATTCGGGTATCCAGAAGCTTTACATATTTATCGTGGAAAGCCGTGAAGGTGCCTGCATCCAGCTCATCCCGGATGCGCTCCATCAGATGGTTATAGAACCACAGGTTGTGCATGACGGCAAGGCGCATTCCCAAAATCTCCTCCGCTTTGAACAGGTGGCGGATATAGGCGCGGGAATAGCTGCGGCAGACCGGACAGCCACAGGCAGGATCAATAGGGCGTTCATCGCGCTCATACTTTGCATTCTTGATGTTGATGATACCGCCCCAGGTGTTCAAGTGGCCGTGGCGTGCATTACGGCTGGGCATCACGCAGTCAAACAGATCTACGCCGCGGGAAACTGCCTCAATGATATTGCCGGGGGTGCCAACGCCCATCAGGTAGCGGATCTTATCCTTGGGCATGTGGGGCTCCACCTGACTGATCATTTCATACATCACCTCGGTGGGTTCGCCCACAGCCAGACCGCCGATGGCGTAACCGTCCAGATCAAGGTCTGCGATCTGCTTCATGTGCTCCACACGCAGATCCGCAAAGGTGCAGCCCTGATTGATGCCAAACAGCAGCTGATCGGGATTCACGGAAATGCCCTCGTGCTTCAGGCGGGCCATTTCAATCTTACAGCGTTTCAGCCAACGGGTCGTTCGTTCACAGCTGGCTTTGGAGTAATCGTGCTGGGCGGGGTTCTCCACACATTCATCAAAGGCCATGGCGATGGTAGAACCAAGGTTTGCCTGGATCTGCATACTCTCTTCCGGGCCCATAAAGATGCGGTGGCCGTCCAGATGGGAGGCAAAGGTCACGCCCTCTTCGGTGATCTTGCGCAGCTTTGCCAGACTGAATACCTGAAATCCACCGCTGTCGGTCAGAATGGGGCCGTTCCAGCGGGTAAATTTGTGCAGACCGCCCATATCGGCTACCAGCTTGTCGCCGGGGCGCAGATGCAGGTGGTAGGTGTTGCACAGCATGACCTGTGCGCCAATGTCTTTCAGGTCCTGAGCAGACAACCCGCCCTTGATGGCACCGGCGGTAGCTACGTTCTGAAAAGCGGGCGTCTGCACCGTGCCGTGCACGGTCTTGAACTCGCCCCGCCGGGCGTCGTGTTCCTGCTTGAGCAGCTTATAGGTCGTCAAAGAAGGCATAGTTTTTGTTCCTTTCTGTGCACGGAAAACAGCCGTGCGATCTTCATGAAAAAGCCCGGGATCAGGCTCATCAACAACAGAATAGCGGGAAAAAGAATCAAAGAATCAGCATTGCATCGCCAAAAGAGAAGAATCTATAACGTTCCTCCACAGCCACCTTATAGGCTGCCATGGTCTTTTCGTAGCCATACAGGGCCGACACCAGCATGATAAGGGTGCTTTCCGGCAGGTGGAAGTTGGTGATCAGACCGTCGATGCAGTTGAACTTCACGCCTGGATACAGGAAGATAGAAGTGTTGCCGCTGCAGGCGCGGATCTCGCCGTACTTTGCGGCAACGGCTTCCAGCGTGCGGCAGCTGGTAGTGCCCACTGCGATCACACGGTGACCGGCAGCCTTGGTATCGCGGATCATCTGCGCGGTCTTTTCATCGATGCAGTACCATTCGCTGTGCATTTTGTGATCCGCGATCTCGTCCTCCTGTACAGGGCGGAAGGTACCCAGACCCACATGCAGGGTCACTTCGGCAATGTTCACGCCCTTGGCGCGGATGGTATCCATCAGCTCCGGCGTGAAATGAAGACCGGCCGTAGGGGCTGCAGCACTGCCAAGCTCCTTGGCATAGACGGTCTGGTACTGGCTCTGATCCTCCAACTGCTTGGTGATATAGGGCGGCAGAGGCATTTTGCCAAATTCGTCCAGCTTTTCATAAAGGGTCTCGGTATCGTAATAGAATGTAACGTACTTGTTGCCGTCCTCCATGGTCTCATCCACCACAGCAGTCAAGGAGCCATCGCCAAAGCTCACTTTGGTGCCGGGCTGCATCCGCTTGCCGGGCTTTGCAAGGCATTCCCACTGGTCACCTTTGACCTGACGCAGCAAAAGCAGCTCACACACAGCACCGGTGGGCTGCTTGACGCCCACGATGCGGGCAGGCAGGACCTTGGAATTGTTTACCACCAGCAGGTCGCCCGGCTCTAAAAATTCCGGTAGATCGTGGAAGATCTTGTGCTGGATGCTGTCGTCTTTCTGGCTCAGCACCATCAGCCGTGCAGAGTCTCTGGGGTCAGCCGGCTCCTGTGCAATGAGTTCTTTGGGTAAATCATACCAAAAATCTTTTTTTAACATAGCGTGCAATTTGCCTTTCCGATGATTGACACGGACACCGTATCAATGATATCATAAAATCTGTATAAACAGTATCTATTATATTGCATCGCTGTCCGGTTTGCAAGCCGTGAATCTATGTAATAGAAATATTTATTGAGTTCGCTTTCACGAAAGGAAAGGTGCTGGAAATGGAAAAACAGTATAAAGTGGGTATCGTAGGTGCGACTGGTATGGTCGGTCAGCGTTTTGTGACGCTGCTGGAAAATCACCCCTGGTTCAAGCTGACCGTTCTGGCTGCATCCGGCCGCAGCGCCGGCAAGACCTATGAGGAAGCTGTCGGTCCCCGCTGGGCCATGACCTCCCCCATGCCGGAAAGTGTCAAGAAGATGGTAGTTTTGGATGCATCCAAGGTGGAAGAGGTTGCTTCTCAGGTGGATTTTATCTTCTGTGCAGTCAACATGCCCAAGGATGAGATCAAGGCTCTGGAAGAGGCCTATGCAAAGGCTGAGTGCCCGGTGGTGTCCAACAACAGTGCAAACCGCTTTACCCCGGATGTGCCCATGGTGGTGCCCGAGATCAACGCCGACCACATCGAGATCATCCCCGCACAGCGCAAGCGTCTGGGCACCAAGCGCGGCTTTATTGCCGTCAAGTCCAACTGCAGCCTGCAGAGCTATGTTCCCGCCCTGCACCCGTTGATGAAGGATTTTGGTGTCAGCAAGGCTCTGGTGTGCACCTATCAGGCCATTTCCGGTGCAGGTAAGACCTTTGACCGTATGCCCGAGATCGTGGACAACGTGATTCCCTACATCGGCGGCGAGGAAGAAAAGAGCGAGCGCGAGCCGCTCAAGCTGTGGGGCCACATTGAGGGCGACCATATCGTGAACGCCGAAAAGCCGGTGATCACCGCACAGTGCTTCCGCGTGCCTGTCTCCGACGGCCACACCGCTGCCGTGTTTGTAAGCTTTGAGAAGAAGCCCACCAAGGAGCAGATTTTGGAGGCATGGGCAAACTTCCGCGGCCCCGCACAGGAGCTTGACCTGCCCAGCGCACCCAAGCAGTTCCTGCATTACTTCACCGAGCCGGATCGTCCGCAGCCCAAGCTGGACCGCAACACCGAGAACGGCATGGCTGTGTGCATCGGCCGCCTGCGCGAGGACACCCTGTTTGATTACAAGTTTGCCTGCATGAGCCACAACACCCTGCGCGGTGCTGCAGGCGGCGGCGTTCTGCTGGCAGAGCTGCTGGCCGCAAAGGGCTATTTCGACTAAGTATATTTTGCGCAAAAGCGCATACAAAGGAGTTTTAGGCTATGAAGAATCCTGTCTTTACCGGCGCGGGTGTTGCCATTATCACCCCGATGTACGAGGACGGAAGCATCAACTTTGACGAGCTGGGCCGCATTATTGAGGATCAGATCGTGCACCATACCGATGCCATCATCATCTGCGGCACCACCGGCGAGTGCTCTACTATGACCGATGAGGAGCAGCTTGCCGCCATCAAGTATACGGTGGATGTTGTCAACCACCGCGTGCCCGTCATTGCAGGCGCTGGCTCCAACGATACCGACCACGGCTGCGCACTGGCCGCAAAGTCTGCCGAATGCGGCGCAGACGCTCTGCTGATGGTGACTCCCTATTACAACAAGACCACGCAGGCTGGTCTGGTTGCTCACTTTACCGCCATGGCTGAGGCCGGAGGCATCCCGGTGATCATGTACAACGTGCCTTCCCGCACCGGCCTGAACATTGCCCCGGAGACTGCTCTGGAACTGAGCAAGCATCCTCTGATCAACGGCATCAAGGAAGCTTCCGGCAACATCTCTCAGGTAGCCAAGATCGCACAGCTGTGCGGCGACGAGCTGAACATTTATTCCGGCAACGACGATCAGGTGGTTCCCCTGCTGGCTCTGGGCGGCAAGGGCGTGATCAGCGTCGTGTCCAATGTCAAGCCGGAGCTGGTGCACAACTGCTGCAAGGCATTCTTTGACGGCGATACCGCAAAGGCCCGTGAGCTGCAGCTGGAAATGCTGCCGCTGGCTGATGCGCTGTTCTGTGAAGTGAATCCCATCCCGGTGAAGTACGCCATGAATGTGCTGGGCTGGGAAGCTGGCGAGTGCCGTCTGCCTCTGGTAGAGCCGAGCGAGGCCCACAAGGAGCAGATTGAAAAGGCTCTGCGTGCAGAGGGTCTTATTACAGAATAAGTTTTTGGCTGCAAAATGCCCGGCGGAGCGCTCTGTCCGGGCATTTTGCGATATGCCGATATGCAAAACGGGCAGGAAAGGATAAAAATTATGACGGATATTGTGATTCAGGGCATCGGCGGCCGCATGGGCCATGTGCTGTGTGATATGATCGCACAGCGCGAGGACTGCCGCGTGATCGCAGGCATCGACCTGAAGGATGGCGAACAGAACGGCATCCCTGTGTATGACAGCCTGGAAAAGCTGGACGGAAAGGGCGATGTGATCATCGATTTCAGCTCTCCGGCCGCTGTGGAAAAGGCTCTGCCCTACTGTGAAGCTCACAAGCTGCCCATCGTGGTGTGCACCACCGGCCTTTCGGAAGAGCTGCAGCTCAAGGTGGTGCAGCTATCCCGCACGGTGCCGGTGTTCAAGAGCGCTAATATGTCCATGGGCATCAATGTGCTGTCGGAGCTGTGCAAGCGCGCTTCGGCTATTCTGGGTGTGAACTACGATGTTGAGATCGTGGAGCAGCACCACCACAACAAGCTGGATGCACCCAGCGGCACCGCTCTGATGCTGGCCGATGCCATCAACGAGCAGAATAATGGCGAATATCACTATGTGTATGATCGTTCTTCTGTCCGTCAAAAGCGCGACCCGAAGGAAATTGGTATCAGTTCCGTGCGCGGCGGCAGCATCGTGGGTGATCACGAAGTGCTGTTCTGCGGCCCGGACGAGGTGATCACTCTCAAGCACACCGCTTACTCTCGCAATATTTTTGCAAACGGCGCTGTGAATGCAGCAGTTTACCTTGCAAAAAAGGAGCCGGGCCTGTACAATATGGGTGATATGATCGCTGCACTTTAAAAAGCCTGATTGCTCTGCTTTTGGCAGAAACATGGTGGAAGGATGTGGACGCGGATGAACAAACAATCCCCGCAACAGCACCGGCGCAGACCGACTGCAAAACGCCGCGCCAAAAGGCAGGCTTTCTGGACAGCCGGAGCGATGCTGATCGTATTTCTGTTCTGCCTGCCATTGCTGCCAAAGTTCTTTCTGCAGGAAAGCATACCGACGGCAGAACCGGTGAGCACGGAAAGCTCTTCTGCAGGTTCTGCCACTGTATCACAGCCGGAAGAAGCAGAGCCTGCGCCAGAGCCGGAACCGCAGCCGCTGGTTCAGACTGTCCGCTTTTCTGCAACAGGAGATAATCTGATCCACGCTCCCATTTATAAGCAGGCGCAGCGCCGCGCTTCCGGAGAGGAAGCTTACAGTTTCGATTACTGTTACGAACATATTGCGCCTTTTTATGCACAGCATGATGTGAACTGGATCAATCAGGAAACGCTCTGCACGGATGAATTGGAGCCATCCTCCTACCCATGCTTTTCTACGCCGGGCGATTGCGCCCGTGCGCTTTACCGGGCGGGTGTGCGGGTGTTCAGCCTGTCCAATAACCACACCTACGATAAAGGCGCTTCCGGCATTGCCGCTACCCTGCGCTTCTGGGGCAGTATGCCGGAGGATGTTGTAACGATCGGTTTGTGGAAGGGAGAAAGCGACTACGGTCATGTCCCGCTGCAGACTGTCAATGGTGTAACGATCGCATATCTTTCCTACACAGAGCATACCAATGGCATCCCGCAGAACAGCTCCATGCAGGCCAATGTGATCTATACCAGCCAGACCGATGTGATCGAGCAGCAGGTAAAAGCGGCACGTCAGCTTGCAGATTTTGTGGTGGTGGGTGTGCACTGGGGCGTAGAAAACAGCCATGCCATCGCAGATCCGCAGCGAACTCTGGCGCAGAACCTTGCAGACTGGGGTGCAGACTTGATCATTGGCACCCACCCGCATGTGCTGCAAAATGCACAGTGGCTGACTGCAGCAGACGGCAGGCAGGTGTTCACGGCCTATTCTCTGGGCAATTTTATCAGCACGCAGGAAAAGCCCAATCAGCTGGTCGGCGCAATTTTATCGGTTCAGCTTGAAAAAACGACCGAACCGGACGGCACTGTCCGTTGCAGCGTGCTCTCTCCCAGACTTCTGCCGACGGTGACCCACTATGATGCAGGCAAATCCAATGTGCGTACCTACCTGTTCCGCGATTATACCGAAGCCCTTACAAAGGCCCACGGAGTACGGAAGGCGTATCCAGATTTCAGCCTGGAAATGATTCAGTCCATTGCCCGGGAAAATATCGACCCGGAGTTTTTGCAGCTTACCTGAATATTTTTGTATTGTTGAAGCCCGCCTTTCGGGCAGAACGGAGGATCCTTATGTACGGAGTATCGAAGATCAATATTGAGCCGAGCCTCATGATGATCAGTGTGCAGGATGTAGAGTTCAAGGGCAACAGCCTCGCACGTTACCTGCAGATCTTTGCAGATAACGGTGTGGTCGTAGATATGATCAGCCAGAGTGCACCCCATGGCACCACCATTGATTTCAGCTTTACCGCTTCCAGCAGTGATCTTCCGCTGGTGATGAAGGCTATTTCCGTTGCAAATCTGGACAAGGATGCCAAGGCTTCTCCGCTGATCAGCGTGGGTTATTCCAAGCTGAACCTGTTTGGTGAAGAAATGGTCACCAGCTGCGGCGTAGCTGCCCGTGCACTGAATTCTCTGGCAATGGCCGGCATTGAAGTACTGCTTATCACCACCAGCGATTTGGATATTTCCCTGCTGGTCCACGCAGAGAATGAGGATGCAGCTTACGAAGCATTGAAGAAGGCTTACGAGCTGTAAATTCTGCAAGCAAGCGAGCAATCCTCCATCAAGTGAAAAAATGCCGGTGCACTCCAAAACAGAGTACACCGGCATTTTCATGTTCAATATTTTTACAGAGTGACCTTGTGGTAGATCTTCTTGCCCTTCTTGATCACAATACCCTTTGCCAGCTGCTCAGCAGTGAAGCCAACGGTGGGAGCGGCTACCTTCTCGCCATCCACCAGAACACCGCCCTGCACGACTAGACGGCGTGCCTCGCCGTTGGATGCTGCCAGACCAGCCTTGACCATCAGGGTCAGGATGCCGATGGAGCCATCGGTCAGGTCGGCCTCGGTCAGCTGAGTAGAAGGCATGTGCTCGGTATCCATTGCGCTGCCGCTGAACAGTGCGCGGGCAGCATTCTGGGCCTTTTCGGCCTCTTCTTTGCCATGGACCATGCTGGTCAGCTCGTAAGCCAGAATCTCCTTAGCTTCGTTCAGGCGCTGATCCTTCCATGTGCTCATCTCGTCGATCTGCTCCAGCGGCAGGAAGGTGAGCATACGGATGCACTTCATCACATCGGCATCGCCCACATTGCGCCAGTACTGGTAAAACTCGAATGGACTGGTCTTGTTGGGATCCAGCCAGACGGCATTGCCGGCGGTCTTGCCCATCTTCTTGCCCTGAGAGTCGGTCAGCAGGGTGATGGTCATAGCATAAGCGTCCTTGCCCAGCTTGCGGCGGATCAGCTCGGTGCCGCCCAGCATGTTGCTCCACTGGTCGTCGCCGCCGAACTGCATGTTGCAGCCGTAGTGCTGGAACATGTAGTAGAAGTCGTAGCTCTGCATGATCATGTAGTTGAACTCGAGGAAGGACAGGCCCTTCTCCATGCGCTGCTCGTAGCACTTGGCGCGCAGCATGTTGTTCACGGAGAAGCAGGCACCCACATCACGCAGCAGTTCCACGTAGTTCAGGTTCAGCAGCCAGTCTGCATTGTTCAGCATCAGTGCCTTACCCTCAGAGAAGTCGATGAACTTTTCCATCTGCTTTTTGAAGCATGCGGCATTGTGGGCGATATCCTCTTTGGTCAGCATCTTGCGCATGTCGGTACGGCCGGAGGGGTCGCCGATCATGGTAGTGCCGCCGCCGATCAGGGCAATAGGCTTGTTGCCTGCCATCTGCAGGCGCTTCATCAGGGTCAGGGCCATAAAGTGGCCTGCGGTCAGGCTGTCGGCAGTGCAGTCAAAGCCGATGTAAAAGGTTGCCTTGCCATTGTTGATCAGGTCGATGATCTCTTCATCGGTGATCTGGGCTACCAGGCCGCGGGCCTTGAGTTCTTCATACAGAGTCATGATTTTTTCCTCCTGTTTGTGGGCAGAGGGAAAAATAAAACACCCCCTGCCAAAAATGAATTTGGCAGAGGGCGAGAAAATTCGCGGTACCACCTCTGTTTGCCGCTTCCTCACAGAAACGACCTCACGAGTGCACACCCCAGAGTAGAGAGACACTCCTGCGTTTGTAACGCTCGCACGCGGCACAGCCTACTAACCTGAACGGCATTCAGCCTGCAGCTCCGGGAGGTACTTCCCCTGCTGCTCTGCGGCCCCTTACACCAACCGGGGTTTCTCTGGGCAGAACACTTCAAGGTACTTGTTCCCTTCATCGCCATTAACAAGGACTACTTTATCACAATGCTTCGGGCTTGTCAACCCCTTATCTGCAGCGGCTTATTTTGGCTTATTTTGCGCCAAGACCCAGCATTTCGCGGGCATTGGCACGCGAAAGCTCGGTAACGTGGTCGCCGGAGATCAGCCGGGCCAGTGCTTCCACCCTGCCCTCCTCATCCAACGGATGGATCTCGGTATAGGTGCGGTCATTGGCTACATTTTTCTGAATCAGCAGATGGCAGTCCGCCAGTGCAGCAATCTGGGCTGTATGGGTGATGCACAAGATCTGGTGGCCCTGTGCGCTCTGGCGCAGTACCTCACCAATACGCCCGGCGGCTTTGCCAGAAACACCGCTGTCGATCTCATCATAGATCACGGTAGGCACGGCATCCTTATCGGCCATTGCATTTTTGATGGCCAGCGTGATGCGGCTCAGCTCGCCGCCGGAAGCAATTTTTGCAAGGGGTTTGGGCGCCTCACCGGGGTTTGTGGAAATGTAGAACTCGATGCTGTCCTGCCCATGGCTTGCCAGCGGGCCGCGGGTATGGCGCAGTGTCATGCGCACGCCCGGCATGTTCAGAAAATCCAGCGTGCCGGAAATACGCTTGTTCAGCTCTTCAAAAGCGCGCAGGCGCGTCTGGGTCAGTGCTTCTGCCTTTTCACGGGCCAGCGAATAAAGGCGGAGCTTTTCTGCCTGCAGGTGGTCATGCCGTTCCTGCGAGGACTGGATGCGCTCCAGTTCTTCCCTTGCATTCTGTCCAAAAGCGATCACGTCTTCTACCGTATCACCATATTTGCGCTTGAGCTTGTAGATCAGATCCAGACGCTGCTCAATCTCGTCCAGCTCCGCATCGTTGGTATCATAGGAATCCAGCCGACCGATCAGATCTGCGGCAACATCCTTTGCATTGTAATACAGATCCAGCAGCTGACTGGATGCACCGGCAAGTGCATCATCCAGCTGCGCGGCAGCATCCACTGCATTGGATGCCTCGCCCAGCAGATCGACTGCGCCGGAGGCCTCGTCATCGCCCGAAAGCAATGCATAGCTCTGTGCGATCTTATCCCGGATGGCAGATGCATTGGCAAGGATCTTGCGGCGGCTTTCCAGCGTCTGTTCCTCTCCGGCGGTCAGTCCGGCATCCTCGATCTCCTGCACCTGATAGCTCAACAGATCGATCCTGCGCTGCTTTTCGGCTTCGTCGGTGATCATGGCATCCAGCTCCCGCTTGATGCGCACAAGCTCCCGGTACAGGACATAATAGTCCTGAAACTCCGCGCTGTTCTGCGCATAATCATCCAGAATGCCCAGATGTCTTGCCGGGTTCAGAAGGCCCACAGAGTCGTGCTGACCGTTGATATTGATAAGTCCTCCGCACAGCTCCCGCAGAACCGCAGCCGTTGCAGGCATTCCGTTGATGCGGCAGGTGCTTTTGCCCTCGGCTGTGATCTCGCGGCTGAGCATCAGTGCATCCGAGCGCTCGTAGCCCGCCTTCTCAAGGCTGTCCAGTACCGTACCGGGCACCTCCTCAAAGGCTGCACGGATCACCGCCTTGGAGGCCCCTGTGCGCACAAGATCCTTTGAAGTGCGGTTTCCCAGGATCGCATTGATGGAATCGATCAGGATCGACTTGCCGGCACCAGTCTCACCGGTAAGAACATTCAGGCCCGGCTTGAAATGTACTTCAGCCTTCTGGATCACAGCAACATTTTCAATTTGCAGGCTGCTCAGCATATCTTTTCTCCCGCGTTATTTTTATCCAATGTGTCTCGTCAGTTCCGAGCAGATCGTTTTTGCATCACGCTCCGACCGTGCAACGATCAGGAACGTGTCGTCGCCCGAAAGCGTGCCGACCACATTTTTCCACTGCAATGCGTCAAAAACCTCGCATGCGGCGTTGGCCATGCCAGAATAGCACTTTACCAGCACAACATGTCCGGCGTAATCTACCCCCAGCACGGATTCATGAAAGATCGTTTCAAACCTTCCCTGCGTTTTGGGGTTGAAGCTTTCGTTCCGGCTGGAGACATAGCGATACCCCTCTGCCGTGGCAGCTTTTACCAAACACAGCTCCCGGATATCGCGGGAAACGGTGGCTTGTGTTACCTCGAATCCCTCTTTGGAAAGGTGATCCAGCAGAACTTCCTGCCGGCTGATCGGGTGTTCCTGCACAAGCCGGAGAATCACCTGCTGACGTTCTCCCTTGCTTTTTACATCTTCCTTACGGCTGCGCGCCATCGTAAACTCGCCTCCCCTTTATCGTCTGCTGCGAAGCTTCTGGTCAATGGCCTGGAACTGATCTGCTTTTCCGAAGGTGATCAGCTTTACCACCTGATCGGAGAGCCTTACTTCAGCCGTTGCGCCGGCCTTGAGCGGACAGCCAGCTCTGCCATCGCAGCTGATAAACACTTCATCATCGGCCACCTGTCCCACACAGATATTCAGCTTGCGCTCCTGCGCAAACACCATGGCCGGGCTGGCCAGACTGTGCGGGCAGATAGGCGTTACAACAACGCCCTTCGTCTGGGAATCCAGGATCGGCCCGCCCGCCGCCAGCGAATACGCTGTGGAGCCGGTGGGCGTTGCAACGATCACACCGTCCCCACGGTAGTGCTCTACTAAAATATCATCGCAGTAAATGCTGAAATCGATCGCCTGCTGCAGGCGGCCCTTTGTGACCACCACGTCATTCAGGGCGTGGCCCTCCCAGCCATCGTGGCCAAGAACGCGGACATACAGCAGCATCCGGTTGTCTACGCTGAACTCTCCCCGTGCAACAGCGGAGAGCTTGGCTTCCATCTCGCTGACTTCGCAGGTAGCCAGAAAGCCACAGCGTCCCAGATTGATGCCCAAGATCGGCTTTGCGTACCGGAGCGAAAGATTTGCCTCATGCAGAATGGTGCCGTCGCCGCCAATGGTCAGGATCACATCTGCCTGCTCAAGGCATTCCTCCAGCGGCAGATAAACCACTCCGGCCGTGCTGCAGCTTGTGCGTGGCTGTTCACACATCAGAACAGCTGCACCATGGTTCATTAGAATCTGCGCCGCGCGCAGTGCGATCTCGTTGGCAGAGGTCTTGCCGGGATTCGGCGAAATATAGATCGTCATGCGGGAAGCTCCTTTTTCTGGTCTGATGGCAGAGCCGCTCAGCGGTCCAGCGTGCTGTGGCTTGCCGCCACCACCTGCTCTGCAACGCTGTCGTCCAGCACGGAGGGTTCACCGCTCTTCTGCACGAACATCAGGTATTCAATGTTGCCCTCAGGTCCCTTTACCGGGCTGAAATCCAATCCGCGTACAGAAAAACCGTTTGCAGCAGCATAGCCCATGGCATTGTGCAGCACTTCACGGTGGGTAGCAGGGTCGCGCACCACACCGTTCTTGCCAACCTTTTCGCGTCCAGCTTCAAACTGCGGCTTGACCAGACAAACGCCCATGGCATCCGGCGTTGTGATTGCCTGTGCCACCGGGAAAATATGGTGCAGCGAGATAAACGAGACATCCACACTGAAAAACTCGATCTGTTCGGCAAGATCCTCCGGTTTGACATTGCGGATGTTCGTGCGCTCCATGTTCACTACGCGCTCGTCTGTGCGCAGACTCCATGCAAGCTGACCATAGCCGACATCCACCGCATAAACCTTGACGGCACCGTTCTGCAGCATACAATCCGTAAAGCCGCCGGTAGATGCTCCAATGTCCATGCAGACCTTGCCATTGGGTGTAAGCGGGAAACACTTCATAGCTTTTTCCAGCTTCAGGCCGCCGCGGCTGACATAGCCAATGTCGTGCCCGCGCACTTCCACCTTGGCATCTTCCTTGATCATCTCTCCGGCCTTGTCCACCTTTTGCTCATTGACAAAAACGATGCCGGACATGATCAGCGCCTTTGCGCGCTCACGGCTCTGTGTCAGACCATGCTGAACAAGATATTGGTCCAATCGAATCTTCACAGTAAATTTTCTCCTTTCGTCACGGCCATCTGCACGGCCTGTACAAGATGCGCTGCATCCAGACCGGTTGCCTGTTTGATCTGTGCCACACTGGCATGCGGAAGACACGCGTTCCGCACCGCGCAATGGATAAAGCGCCCATTCCATCCGTTTTGCTGCAAAGCATATTCCAGATGTTCACCAATGCTTCCGTTTGCAATGCATTCTTCCGCAAACAGGATTATTTTATATTTTGACAGATCAGCGATCATTTTGTCTGTAAAGGGATACAGCTTTACAGCCTTTATCACATCACACGCAATGCTTTTCTGCTGTAATTCACGTTCTGCCTGCAAAAGGTCGGCCAGTTCGTCGGCGTAACTCACCAGAACGATTGTTGCATCATCCACCTTGCGCAGGAAATCATAATCTTCGCCGGTGCAGCCAAATTCCGCCAGAGCTGCATCCTGCCCACCGCGGGGATAACGAATTGCCCGTGGACCATGGAAGCGGTCACTCAACAGCTGCTGCAGCCAGTAATTCAGTTCCTGATAATTGGAAGGCGCATACAGCGGCATTCCAAGCTGGCTCAGGAAAGCGGGATCGTAAATGCCCTGATGCGTTTCGCCATCCGCTGGGACAAAACCGGCGCGGTCGATGGCAAAAACTACATTCTCCCGCAGCAGATTTACGTCGTGGATGATCTGATCATAGGAACGCTGCAGGAAGGTGGAATAAATGCATACCACCGGCAGCATGCCCTGACTTGCAAGCCCGGCAGCAAAGGTCACAGCGTGCTGCTCTGCCATACCGACATCAAAAAAACGCTCCGGGTGGCTGTGCGCAAAAAACTGCAGGCCGGTGCCATACTTCATTGCTGCAGTGATGGCGCAGATATTCGGGTTCCGGTCGCCTTCCGTCACAAGAGCATTGCCAAATACCGTCGAGAACGATTCCTTTGGTGCCACCTCCGGGTCGGGCATTCCATCCGGATCAAATGCCGACACGCCGTGATAGTTGCCGGGGTTTACCTCGGCCGGCTGATAGCCCTTGCCCTTTTTTGTGATCACGTGCAGAAAATGTGGTCCTTGCCGGTTGCGGATGGTGCGCAGTGTGCGTTCCAGCTCTTCCACGTTGTGGCCATCCACCGGCCCGATGTACTGGAAGCCCATATCCTCGAACATGGTAGAGTGGTACATCGCCCGACGCAAAAGCGTCTTGCACTCGGTGATGTTTTTTTTCAGTGGAGCGCCCACCAGCGGTACTCCATCCAAAAAGCTGCGCACATTATCCTTGGCATCAAAATAGGCCGTGGTCGTGCGCAAATGAGTCAGATAGCGGGCAAGTGCACCGACATTTTTAGAAATGGACATCTTGTTGTCGTTCAGGATCACAAGAAGGTTGTCCAACTGTTCAATGTTGTTCATGCCCTCGTAGACCATGCCGCCGGTAAAGGCACCATCGCCGATCACCGCGACCACAAGCCCTGCTTCATGATGCAGCTTTTTGGCCCACGCCATGCCGATCGCAAGCGAAAGCGCCGTGTTTCCGTGCCCGGCAATGAATGCATCGTGTTCACTCTCGTTCGGGTTCGGGAAACCGGAGATCCCGTCGAGCTGGCGCAGCTTATCAAACTGTCCGCGCCGACCCGTAAGGATCTTGTGTGTGTAGCACTGGTGACCGACATCAAACACGATTTTGTCCTGTGGTGTATCCAGAACACGGTGCAGCGCAACGGTAAGCTCTACCACGCCAAGGTTTGAGGCAAGATGGCCGCCCGTCTTGGAAATATTCTCCAGCAGAAACTGGCGGATCTCCGCGCACAGCTGTTTCACCTGCTGTTCATTCAGTTGCTTTAAATCTCTGGGCTGATTGATGCTGTCCAGCAGCAATGCTCCCATAAATCACACGTCCTTCAAATGAAGATTTTCTGTTGCTGCAGTGCGTTCCTGCGTGAAAAAAGAATGTCTCAAGCCAGCGGATACAGGAAGCCGACGGCTGCGCCGACCAGTACGCCTGCCACGACCTGCAGCGGCGTATGGCCGACCATCTCCTTCAGATGCATGTTCTGCAGGAAAGGAGCATTCTTCTCGCTCACTTCGATCCACTGATCGATCATCTGGTTCAGGACCTTGGCCTGCTCGCCAGTCTCATGCCGCACGCCCATGGCATCGTGCATGGTAATGATTGCCACCACGCTTGCCACTGCAAAAATGGCAGAGTCAACACCCACACAGCGTCCGGTTGCAATGACCATGGCACAGACCGTTGCGCTGTGGGCACTGGGCATACCGCCATCACCCCACATGCGTTCCAACTGGAACTTGCCCAGCAGGATAAAATTGATGATGGTTTTAAGCACCTGCGCCACAAGCCAGCCGAGCAGTGAAACCGTAAGGATCTGATTGAAAGACAGGATGTTTTGAATAAGCTGCATAATCTTTTTCCTTTATTCTGTATGGATTATTTTTAGTTTTTACGCACAAGAAGCTGCTGCGCAAGCTGTTCCAGAAACGCAGCTTTTTCGCCAAAATTCCGGTGCAGTTCCGTGCAGGTCTCCTGATTCAGGTCATGTGCAAGCTTCATGGCACCTTCCGCACCATAAAGGGTCACAAAGGTAGTCTTTCCATTTTCGCTGTCGCTGCCAATGGGCTTGCCCAGCTGTTCCGGTGTGCTGGTAACATCCAGTACATCGTCCACGATCTGAAAAACAAGACCCAGACCATAAGCATACTGTTCCAGCGCTCTGCACTGTGCTTCATCCGCTTTGGCCGCAGCCGCACCCATCTGAATGGCTGCATTGATCAGCGCACCCGTTTTATTGCGGTGGATCAGCCGAAGCTGGTCTTCTGTTGCGGCCAACGCTTCGTATTTCAGATCCAGTTCCTGCCCATAGACCATGCCGCGGCTGCCAGCGCCTGCACCCAGTGCCCGCGCTGCCTGTACACAGACAGACGCATCTGCCGGGGCATTGGCGACTGTCTCAAATGCTTCTGTCAGCAGCACATCACCGGCCAGCATGGCAGTTGCTTCGCTAAACGCCTTGTGGCAGGAAGGACGGCCGCGGCGCAGATCATCATTGTCCATGCAGGGCAGGTCATCGTGAATGAGCGAATAGCAGTGCAGCATTTCTACAGCAGCTGCAAACTGCTGTGCCGCCTGCATACTGCCGCCCAGCATATCGCAGACGCTGAGAACAAGAACTGCACGGATCCGTTTGCCGCCGCCCATCAGGCTGTAGCGTGCCGCACGGCACACCTCGGATTCTTCCGGCAGAAAACGGCCGCAGGCCTTTTCCAGCGCGGCCATTGCCTGCGCCAGATAATTCTGATACTGCTCCTGATAGTCCATTAGCTTTCCTCCTGCACTGTGCCCGCAAGCTTTGCGTCGATCTCGTCGATCTGCAGCGATGTTTTTTCCAGTGCAGCATGGCAGTACTCCATCAGAGAAGCGGCCTCTGCATACAGTTTGACCGAATCTGCAAGGGTCGTATCCTCGCTCTGCATCTGTGCAAGGAGCGTATTCAGCCGTTCCATGCCTTCCTCAAAACTTTTGGGTGTTCTCATTGATCTCCTCCACCGCTTCCACCCTGCACTTTGCACGGCGGGAAGCGCTGCGAACATAGATTGTTTTTTCCGGCTGCAGATCATCTGCATTTAAAATAGTGCCGTTGGCTGCTGTGACCATCGTGTAGCCGCGCGCCAGCACCTTGTATGGATCCAGCGAACCAGTAAGTGCTGCCGCATGACCCAGCTGCAATTCTGCAGAATGCAGGCGTTTCTGCATCTGCTGACGGATGGCATCCTGCACCTGCTGCAGCTGACCCTGACTTTTTTGCCAGTTTCGGCGTGCAAGGCCCTGCTCCAACACAAAGTTGTATTGTTCCAGACCATTATAGCATAAATCAAAACGTTTTTGCATATTTTTGCGAATATTTTGCTGCAAATCCAGCAATATCCGTTCCTGCTCTGCCCGATCCGGTACAGCCAGCTCTGCTGCAGCCGAAGGTGTGGGGGCACGGCAGTCTGCCACAAAATCCAGAATGGTATAGTCGATCTCGTGGCCGATTGCGCTGATCAGTGGTTTTTTGCAGCGGTATGCAGCCCGGGCGATCATCTCTGCGTTAAAGACCCACAGGTCTTCCCGGCTGCCGCCTCCGCGTGCAACGATGATCTCGTCCACCTCTTTGCGCTGATCCAGCTTTTTGATGGCATCGGCCACCTGCTGCGCGGCTTCAAACCCCTGCACTGTCACCGGACACAGCAGCAGCCGTACCGATGGCCAGCGCCGTGTGAGCACATTGCGGATATCCTGCAATGCGGCTCCCGTCTTGCTGGTGACAACACCAATGCATTTAGGGAATGCCGGCAGCGGCTTTTTATGTTCCAGGGCAAACAGGCCCTCCTGCTCCAGCTTTGCTTTGAGCTGCTCCAATGCAAGCTGTGCGGTGCCAATGCCATCCGGGAACATATCGTTCACGTACAGCTGAAATGCGCCATCGCGCTCATAAAGGGTAGCGCGGCAGCGCACGACTACACGCATTCCCTCTTCCGGGAGGAAAGCAAGGCGGCGTGCATCAGTGCGGAACATTACCGCTTTGACGCTGCAGACATCATCCCGCAGAGAAAAATAGCAGTGCCCGCTGCGCGCATTCTGTACAAAATTTGCGATCTCGCCGCGCAGGGCAAGGTCAAACAAAGCATCGTTGGCATCCAGCAGCGTTTTTACATAACGGTTGAGTGCTGAAACGGTAATCACTTCAGCCATAATCCGGCCTCCCGCGCTGCCAGGATCGAAACACCGATGGCATTATCGCTGGAATACTGTCCCGGCACAAAGTAGACCTGCGGCAGACGTTTCTGCACCCATGCGCGGATGATATCGCTGCTCATCACTCCGCCAGCACATACCACCGGCAGGCCGGGGTATTCCTTCTGTGCAGCTTTGGTCATTTTTACCACTGTATCCGCCACACAGAGCAGGCAGTACTTGCACACATATTCCGGCGTTTTGCCTGCGGCAAGCAGGGCATTGCACTGGTTTTCCAGCCCGGAAAGGCTGCATTGCATCCCCTTCACGCTGGATTTTGGCTTGATCTCCTCAGTGCACTGTGCAGCCAGACGGGAAACCTCGGCACCCGCCGGGAAGCCAAAGCCAAGCCTGACCCCCACACGGTCCACAGCCTGTCCGGCATAAAGGTCTGTGCTGGTGCCAAGCGTTGTGATCCGGCGCACCTGATCGCAGAGCAGCAGGTCCGTGGTGCCGCCGGAAATATGGAACAGCAGAACTTTTTCAGCAAACAGCTGTTCCCCCTTAGCTGCAAACAGCGCTGCGGCAGCGTGACCCTGCTGATGGGTCGTCAGCACAAGTGGGATCCCTTTTGCATGTGCAAAGGCCGTTGCAGCATTGACACCTGCAAGAAAGCAAGGCATATAGCTGCCTTCTACCGGGCGGGGCTTTTGCGATACGCCCACAGCATCGATCTGCGTCAGATCAAATTCCTGCGCCAGTTCCTGCATCATCTCCGGCAGCGCGACCGTATGATGAAACAGTGCATCGCTTTGCCGCAGGCCCAGCTGGCCCGCTTTTACCGGCAAAAAGCGCTTCTTTGCGCAAACAACCTCTCCAGCTGTATCAAACACTGCCAGAGAGGTTGCATAGTTGCTTGTATCAATGCCAAGCGTATAACGGCTCACTGTTCGGCCTGCTCCGCATCCAGACCGTGATCCCGGGCTACTGCGCCAAGCAGACCGTTCACGAACTGGTAATCTTCGTCCGCACCATACTTTTTCGTCAGTTCCACCGCCTCGTTGATGGCAACACCGGGCTTATTCTCGCCGCCAAACAGCATCTCGGCAACTGCCAGACGCAGGATGGTCAGGCTGACACGAGGCAGGCGCTCCATGGTCCAGTTGCGCAGATGTGCACGGATCTCATCATCCACCTCGGCAGAATGATCGTAATATGCGTTCAGCAGATGCTTGCTGAAGCCATCCACAGGGTGTTCTTCATCGTTTTCTTCATGGCTGGTAATGGCCTCTGCCAGCGGGATATCACCAAAGGTCTGCGAAAATGCCAGCAAAAATGCATTCTCGCGTGCTTCTCTACGGGGCAAAATATTTTCCATAATGTTCCTCTCGCAGCACGAAGCCTCTCCGGCCAGAGCACAGAGAGGATCGGCTTCCAATTCTGAATTTTATTTTACTTCTCTGCTGCAGTGGTTTCTGCAAGGCCGGCGATCACCAGATTGACGCGGCTCACAGTGACATTGGTCATGTTCTGCACAGCGTTCTTCACGTTTTCCTGCACCTTTTCGGCCACAGCAGGAATGCGTGCACCAAAGCTCATCATCAGGTTCAGAGTGATGTTTGCGGTACCATCCCGCATTTCCACCACGACCGGAGACTGGATGCTGGATGCTTCCAGCAGATCCTTGAGCTTTTTATTTTGTCTGCCGCAGGAAACCTCGGCAACGCCGTCAATTTCCAATGCTGCGCAGCGTGCGATCTTGCCAATGACTTCGGTGGAGATCTGAAGGCTGCCGCCCTGAAGATCTGTATTCTGAAAATCCATTGTGTTGTCCTCCATTCAAAAGCGGGCACAGCCTGCTTTTTCTTGTTTGAAATGGTCCTGCCTGAAACGATCAATGCCATACGCAGGACAACATCATTCTTTATTGATAGAGTTATTATACCATCAAAGCGGGTGCGATTTCAATACTTGTTTCGGAAAACTCTGCCGCACCTTCTTATTTGACCTCCACCACCGTGATGTTCTGGGCAGTCACAGTGCTTTTGTTCAGCACCACATCCCGGATCTGTGCCACCTGTGCCGCTGTGAGCGGTTCACCGGAGGTCATCACGGTAAGGTCTGCCCGGCCGGACTGCAAAAAGCACAGGCAGTCTGCAAAACCTTTGGCTTTGATCAGCGTTTCGATCTCATTCTCCGCATTCAGATCTTCCAGATTTGCGGTCATCTGGGCGGTATATTCCTTCTTTTCCTCTGCGGAAAGCGACGAGGATTTCATCGTTTTCTTGATGGAATCCATCGACTCATCGTGGGCCTTCTGTCGCTTAAGCCGAGCCTGCTCAAAAAACTTTGCACCACTGTCACTGGCAACGCTTACAAGCTGCGCTTCACCATAGTTTTTGTTGGCGCTGGACACCGCTTCGGCCTCTGTGGGCAGCTCATCCAGAACCGTCTGCGTCTGTACCGGGACATTCTCAGCCTCTGCCGCGACCATTGCAGCATTGTCCGGCAGTTCCGTGGGCACATCGCTGCGGGCGTACTGCCAGTTCAAGTATACGGCGATCACCAGTGCGGCAGCCAATGTAACAGCTGTGGCCCTGCGGGTATTTCTGGAAAGTGCTCTCATAAATCGTTCCTCCTTATAAAAGCTGCAGGGTCTCAGCCCTTGCGCTGTTCCACACAAATGCGGTTGGATGGCAGATCCAGCAGTGCGCTTACCAGTTCGGTGATCCGGGCAGCAACGCGGATGTCTCCGCCGCCCTCGCACAGCACGGCCACACCGCACACCTGCGGCAGACATACCGTTTCGGTCAGGGCTGAACCATCTTCCAGCAGGACATGGGTCTGCTGGGACTGCATTTCTCCGGACTGTGTATCCAGCGCATAAATGGCTTCTTCCCCAGTCTCCAGCGTGACCATCACGGTCGTTTTGCCCGCACCGCTCATCTGTGAGATCAGATGTTCCAGCCGGTTCTCCAGCTGTGCCTGATATTCCGTGCTGCTCTGGGCAGACTTTGTGTTTTTTGTGCTGCCCGCTGCCGTGTTCTGCGGAAAAAGTTCCGACAGCAGGATCAACAGCATTGCCAGAATGCCTACTGCCGCAGCAAGCCTTGCTCTGCCCTGTTTCCCTTTACATTTCCGGGCAAAATCTTTCACGGAATCTCCGAACGAAATGCCCCCTGCTTGTTTCATTCGGTGCCCTCCTGTACTTCCAGTATCGGTGCCATGCCAAGCTCCTGCTGCAGATATGCCGCGATCCGGCTCTGCTCTGCGGATGTGCACGCCGCCGGGAGGATCACAAGCACCTTTTCTGCCCGAACGGTCTGTTCTGTCCGGGTCAGTGTGATCTCCAGTTTCACCTTTGTACCAAAGCGCCGCTCACACTCTGCGCAAAGATCCGCTTCCAGCCGTTCCTGCGTTCCCTGCAAGAGCGATGTCTCCGTACTCTGGATGCTGACCGCTGCCGGAGCAGCCGCCGCTGCACTTTTCAGTTCCAGCTTCATCTGCGGGGCCAGCCGGAACAGGATCACTAGAATATATAGCCCGGCAACGGCTTTTATGCATCTGCCCGCCCAGCCTGCGCCCGCCAACAGCGTCGTGATCTCCGCACAGATACAGGCAATGCAGAACGCCGATGCCGCCGTCTGAAATGCGTGCATTTCCTATCCGCCTCCCGTCATCATCAGAAGCCCCACGCCTACCGTCAGCAGTTCAAAAAACAGTGCCGTTACTGCTGCCATGCATTTTACCGCTTCGGCCATGCAGTCAAACAGCGCCTGACAGCGCCGGTTCTCCGCAAGGCCGCACAGAAGCCTGCATCCTGCAAGGAATAGCAAATGGAGCAGAAGCTGCAGATACAGTGGCAGAAATTCGGCCCCGATCACGGCAAGTGCCGCAAAACCCAGACTGCTTTTGAGCAGCTGCATTCCGGCAAGAAATACTTCTGCCGTATCGCTCAGAGCCTGCCCGATCACCGGCACGCCGCCGGTAAGCAGCTGGCCCAACCGCAGTGCAGAACGGTCCAGCTGAACTGTTACCGCTCTTTGCAGCCCTAACAGCACTGCAAAAATCCGCCCAGCCCAGACAAGCCCCCTGCGCAGCAAAGCGCCCATGGCACGGCACGTTTCCGAAAGCCCCTGCTGGGTGCTGATGCAGCACGCCATGCTTACCGCAAGGTAGCTCTGCAGCAGCGGACTGACCACAAGCACCGTACCCTGTGCCAGAAAGCACAGTCCGGTCAGCAGCAGACCGCTTGCCGCTGTGCTGGCATTCACCTCTCCACCGGCAGCGAGCACACCGCTGTACACCGGAAGAAAACCCAGAAGGTAGTTTTTCCACCCCTCCATCCGCTCACAGATCAGCTGTGCAAGGCTGATCAGATCTCCCCACAAAAGAGTGCCGCAGCCCACAGCCGCAGCCAGCTCCAACAAGGCGCTGTCGGCTGCTCCTCCCACCAGAAATGAAAGCACGATCAGCAACAGTAAAAACAGCAGAACATCCGCATAGCAGTGTGCCATCTGCCGGATCATCTCTGCCGGTGATCCCGGCAGGAGCGCGAGCAGAGATTTGAGCGGATCTTTGGCAAAGGACTCTGCACTTTGCGGAGCTTTTTCCAGATAAGGCTGCCAAAGCTCCTGTCCGGGCAGGCCCTGCAGCTGTGCCGCAGCGGCATCAGGTGCAAAAGCCAGAAAGCATACGGTGCACAATACAAACGCTGCCGCTTTTTGCAGGAATTTTTTTATCATGCGGCAAGCCCCCAGATCTTCTGGCAGATCTCTTCCAGCAGAGGAAATGCTGCCGCCAGAACCAAACATCGGCCCGCAAACCCGGCGCACCATGCCAAAGTGTCCGCACCAGCTTCTTCGCACAGGGTCCGCGCGTAATCGGTCAGCAGCAAAATTCCGGCACAGCGCAGCAGACAGGCAAATGCAGGCCCGTCCACCCGGCGGCTGAAAGCCAGTACATTCCGAAGCAGCTCCTGCACCGCCACTCCAAGCTGCAGCAGCACAAACAATGCTGCGCCAACGGACAGCAGAAACGCATAGGCCGGTGCATCCTTCCGCAGCAGAAGCTGCGCCGCTGCAAAGACGACCACTGCCCCCAGAATGGAAAAAGATGTACTCATAGTGCAAACAGCGACTTGATGGTAACGAACAGTGCGCTGATCTGCTTGACAAGGATGGAAAGCACTACCACAAGACCCGCAAGAGTCGTCATCATGGCCTGATCCTCCCGGCCGGAACGGATCAGCAGCTGGTTCAGGACGGCCACGATAATACCGATCGCTGCAATTTTGAACACAAGGTCGATCTCCAAGTTTTCGTCCTCCTGCCACTACAAAAGAATCAGTGCTGCCACCGCGCCGGCTGCAAGGCCAAGCCTGCACGGTAAGCCTTGCCCGGATGCCGCTTTCTGCTGCGCCTGGTGCAGGAATGCTTCAAAACGGGCAGAGTAATAATCCAGTCGTTCGCATTCCTGCGCCGCTTCGCTTTGGCCAAAGCCGGCAAAGCACTGCTCAAAGCAAAGGCGTTCCGCATCATCAAATCTTTCTGGTGCCGGAATTTCCTGCAGTTTTGGTGCTGCATCGCTTTCCAGCAGCTTTTCCTGCACGAGACACCGCTGCAGCTGTTCCAGATCCAGCCTGCGGTAAGCAATCTCCTGCCGGATGCGCTGCAGCAGCTCCACGGTGCGCTGCAGCTGCAGGATATGCTGCTCTGTTCTGACCTGAAATGCCGAACCGGTCAGCCACCCGCACAGCAGGAGCAGTGCAGCCGCTGCCCAATGAAAAAGCTGCATCATACCGTGCAGACCTGCCGGACTTTTCCCGGCGCTGTGCAGCCGTGCAGCAGTACAAATACACGCAGCATTCCATGCCGCTGCAGCGCTTGCACCTGCGGCCGCCGGGCGGCTTCTTCCACGCTTGCGGCATGGACGCTTGCAACAAAGTCCACCCCGCTGTAAAAGCCCTGTTCCAGCGCTGCAGTTTCGGCAAGCGTGCCCAGCTCGTCCAGCAAAATAACCTGCGGCGAAAGCGTGCGCAGTGCCATCTGCACAGCCCGTTCCTTAGGGATGCCGGACAGCAGATCCAGCGGCGGCATCTTCTCGGAATCACCCGGCGGAAAGATCTCGCAGCGCTCGTCCACCACGCAGGCTCGCCGTTGCATCCCGGCCAGTTCTCGTGCGATCTGACGCAGAAGCGTCGTCTTGCCGCTGTCCGGCTCGCCGACCAAAAGCATCCCAATAAAATGCTTTTTCAGTTGCACCAGAAGTTCGTCCGGCAGCTGTACCGGAACCGCCCTTGCAATGCGCAGGTTCAACCCCTGCACCTGCTGCAGAACCGTCTGGCCGTCGCGATCCACATAGCGTCCTGCCACACCCACCCGGCAGCCGGAGGGTGTGGTCAGAAATCCATGCGCAAGCTCCGTCTGGTGTGCATGTACCGCGCCGCCGCACAGGGTGTGAAAGATCTCTTCGATCTGAAGCTGATCTAATACACACTCCCTCAGCTGCAGCGGGCACTCCGGCAGGTCCTGCAGCGGGAGCTGCCGACCCGACAGTGTAACAAAAACACCACAGCCTGTCCGGAACCGAAGTTCATGGATCTGCGCTGCCGTCTGTGCTGGCAGCTGTGCCAATGGCCCGGCCAGCCATGAGGGAAGCAGGCGTATCGCCCGATAATACTCATCCACACTGTCCTCTCCTTTTTCAGGCTCATTGCCTGCTATGAGTATATGCCTGTCCCTGCCGGATAGAACCTTCGGACATAAAAATATCCCCGCAGCACAAAACTGCGGGGATATCCATTGGAGCGGTTTTATCAGATGTTTTCGTCGCTGATCATTGCCAGAAATTCTGCCTCGGTCAGCACCGGGATGCCAAGCGCCTGCGCCTTGGTCAGTTTGGAGCCTGCTGCCGTGCCTGCCACGACATAGGCCGTTTTCTTTGAAACAGAACCGCTGGCCTTACCACCGTTTTTCACGATCAGTGCTTCCGCCTCATTGCGGGAAAGAGTTTCCAGCGTGCCGGTGACCACCAGCGTTTTTCCTGCCAGCTTATCACCCTTCGGTTCGCCCTTCCACTGCATATTCAATCCGGCATCGGCCAGACGATGGACAAGGTCGGTCGTTCCCTCTTTTGCAAAGAATTCCACGACGCTCTGCGCCATTACGCCGCCAAACCCATCGATCTCGCTGATCTGCTCTGCACTTGCTTCCCGGACAGCCTGCAGCGTACCGAAATGCTCTGCCAGCAGGGCTGCAGCTTTATCGCCAATGTTGCGGATGCCAAAGCCGAACAGGAGCTTATCCAGATTGTTCTGCTTGGAAGCCTCGATGGCGTTCAGCAGGTTATCGGCGCTCTTTTCCTTGAACTTATCCAGCGTCAGCAGCTGTTCCCGTGTCAGCGTGTAGATATCCGCTGCGGAGTGTACCATGCCCTTCTCCACCAGCTGGGTGGCAACTGCTGTGCCAAGGCCCTCGATATCCATTGCATCGCGGGAAGCAAAATGGATGATATTGCGCAGTGCCTGTGCCGGGCACTCGGGGTTAACACAGCGCAGAGCTGCTTCATCCTCCAGATGAACGACTGGTGCACCGCAGGAGGGGCAGACCGTGGGCATCTCATAGGGCTGTGCATCCTCTGCGTGATTGGTAACACCGATCACTTCCGGGATGATATCACCCGCCTTGCGCACCTGAATGGTATCGCCGATGCAAAGGCCGAACTGATGGATAAAATCCTCATTGTGCAGGGTCGCGCGGGCAACGGTAGTACCCGCCAAAAAGACAGGGTCAAAGCAGGCCGTCGGGGTAAGAACACCGGTGCGGCCAACTGCGACCTCAATGCTGCGCAGCGTTGTCTCCTTTACCTCTGGCGGATACTTAAACGCAATTGCCCAGCGTGGGAATTTGTTGGTGGAACCCATCAAATCGCGCTGTGCAAAATCGTTCACCTTGATCACTGCACCATCCATATCAAAATCCAGTTTGGCACGGTTCTGGCCGATCTGCTCGATCTCGGCAATGGCCTGCTCAATGTCATGCACGATATGATAGCGCGGCGAGACCGGCAGGCCAAGGCTCTTGAGGTAATCCAGGCTTTCGGCATGTTTGGTAAGCGTTTTGCCGCGGATCTGCTGCACATTGAAAACAAAGATAGAAAGGCCCCGGCTTCCGGTGATCTTTGCATCCTTCTGGCGCAGCGAACCGGCAGCCGCATTGCGCGGATTTTTAAAGGGCGCTGCGCCCTGCAGCTCCTGCTCTGCACACAGCTTCTGGAACGCGCCATGCGGCATATATACCTCACCGCGCACTTCCAGAAATTCAGGTGCATCCTTCAACTTTTTGGGAATGCTGCGAATGGCGCGGACATTGGCGGTCACGTCCTCGCCCACCACGCCATCGCCGCGGGTAGAGGCACGAACCAGCTCACCGTTTTCGTATTCCAGACTGCAGGAAAGGCCATCGATCTTGATCTCCACCACATACTCCGGCTCTATGCCGGCTTCCCGCACGCGGCGGTCAAAATCCCGCAGCTCATCATACGAAAATGCATCCAGCAGGCTTTCCATTTTTACCGCATGGGTCACCTTGGGCAGCTTGCTGCTGGCCGTGCCGCCTACCTTCTGGGTAGGCGACGATGCCGTGACCAGCTGCGGAAACTGCGCTTCCAATTCTTTCAGTTCCCGGGTCAGAGCATCATACTCAAAATCTTCAAGCTCCGGGGCATCCTGGTCATAGTAAAGCCGATTGTTTTTCTCGATCACAGCGCGCAATTCTTCCACGCGCTTTTTTGCCTGTTCCAACTCCAAAAGTTCCACTCTCCCGCTATCCGGTTTCTCCCGCGCTGCCGTCCGGCACTACCGCCTGAAAATGCATCGCAGAAAACTATTTTGATTATAACACATCCAGCCGCGCTCTGCAAAGAGAAAGCGGATACAATTTGTATAAGTGCTTTGAAATCCGCATGTGTAATCGTTTTCAATCATCACTGCAAATTGATTTAAAATCAACACGTGGAGATACTCTTTGTTTATTATTTTGATAAAGCAACGTCTTATCGTGTGATTTCTCCACATCCATGACGAGTGAATCGTCCCGTGGTATCGTTAAGTCACCAGCCAAAACACACACAGAAAGGGCAACGCATTCGTCGTGAATGCTTTAGGCCTTGTCCCCCCCCCGGCATCGTCCTCATGATGGTCGTGTTCAGTTCGTCACCACGGCAAAGAAAGCCGGTGTGGATGAGCATGTCATTAAAAAGATTGTCGGCCACTGTATTGATGATGTTGCCGAAAAGTCGTATACTAAAAGAGGCATTGAGTGGATTCGTCATTTCATGCAATGCATCGTACCATCCTAGATTTTGTACTATTATTTTAGGAGAAAAGCTGTTCCGATTTGTGAATTAAGTATCATACCGTTTCAAGAGGAGATCAAGCCGCCATGGATTGGGAAACATTAAGATCAAGCTGTCTTGCCTGCACCCGCTGCGAGCTGTGCAAGACCCGCACCAATGTGGTGTTCGGTCAGGGTGTGGAAGATGCCGAAGTTCTGTTTGTGGGCGAAGGCCCCGGCCAGAATGAGGATGAGCAGGGTCTGCCCTTTGTGGGGCGCAGCGGCCAGCTGCTGGACAAATATCTGTTTGCCATCGACCTTGACCGCACGAAGAACTGCTATATTGCAAACATCGTCAAATGCCGCCCGCCGCAGAACCGTGACCCCCAGCCTGCTGAGAGCGAAGCCTGTATGCCCTGGCTGCGGGAGCAGTTCCGCCTGCTGAAGCCAAAGATCGTGGTCTGCCTTGGCCGCATTGCCGCCCAGCGGATGATCCGAAAGGATTTCTCCGTGACCAAGGAGCATGGCCAGCTGTACGAAAAGGGCGGCATCCTGTTCATGGGTACCTTCCACCCTGCCGCTCTGCTGCGCAGCCCGCAGAACAAGCCTGCAGCCTTTGCTGATTTTACTGCCCTGCGGGACAACATTGAAACGGTGTGCAAACATACCTATCATAAAGACTGAATCATTCCCGCTGCAAGAACCAAACACCTTCCTTTTGCATACTCTAAAACAAAAAGAGAGGTGTTCGATTATGGAAACTGCACGACATGATTCCATTGATTTCTTTCTGGGTGCCACAACGCCTGCCGGTTTCAAGGGCTATTTTGAACCGCTGCGCCACGAACCCGGTATGCAGATGTACCTGATCAAAAGCGGGCCGGGCTGCGGCAAATCCACCCTGATGAAGCGGCTTGCCCGTGCTGCCGAACAGCGCGGCGAACTGACGCAGCGCATCCACTGTGCCAGCGACCCAGACAGTCTGGACGGTGTGATCCTGCCCGGGCAGCACAGGGCCATCGTGGATGCCACTGCGCCCCATGTGGTGGAGCCGGATGCTCCCGGTGCGGACGAAGTGGTGGTGAGTTTGTACCACACCATCGATGCAGAAAAGCTGCACCAGTGCACCGATGAGGTCAAGGCGCTGTTTGCCCGCAACGCCCTGCTGCGCAGCCGCGCTGCACGATATATTGCATCGGCAGGCAGCCTTTTGCTGGACAGCCGCCGCGCCGAAGCCTGCAGCGCCAATTTCGACAAGGTGCGCCGTTATGTCAAACGGCTGTGCACCCGGGTGATGCCGCGCACGGAAGGCATTGGCAGCGAAGAGCTGCGCCTGCTTTCCGCCGTCACCCCCAAGGGTGAAATGTTTTATCAGGACACTGCACAGGCATTGGCGGATAAGTTCATCGTGTTCCGGGATGACTACGGCGCGGTGTCCCGCCTGCTGCTGGAGCTGATTCGTGCCGAAGCCCTGACGCGGGGCTACCACATTATTACCTGTCCATGCGCCATGCACCCGGAGGATAAGATCGACCATATCCTGATCCCGGAGCTGAAGCTTGCCTTCCTGACGGATAATCGCTGGCATCCGGTGCATCTGCCCAGTGTGCAGGCTGTGCGGTGCACCCGCTTCCTTGACAGGGAAAATCTGGCAGCGTACCGGGCACGGCTGCGCTTTAACGAGCGTGCTGCCGCCGAACTGCTGGAACAGGCCAGTGCCCTGATGGCACAGGCCAAGAGCTGCCACGATGAGTTGGAGACCTATTACCGTGCAGCGGTGGATTTTGGCAAAGTGGATGAAGCGGCAGCAGAATGCATGGAGATGTTCGGCCTGAAATAATCAGTTTACGTCGACGAACCGGGAGTTTCTCTGAAGACCGTCCGCTGAGGTGGGACCCTGTTGCCGTGAGGCAATCGGGCGGGCGATGGAATGGCCTGAATCGTGTCTGAAGAGGAATTACCGGTTCGTCAGTGTATCCCAAAAGCGGAGGTGAAATGCTTTGGCCACGGTTCATCTGCCCATCCGGCAGCTGGTGGAATTTCTGCTGCGGACCGGCAGCATTGACAGCCGGTTTACGGGGTTTGACCGTGCACTGGAAGGCGCCCACATCCACCGCAAATTGCAAAAAACTGCCGGAGACGGCTATCAGGCTGAGGTATTTCTCTCCGTAGAGCGGCAGGCAGAGGACATCACTTTTACCCTTGAGGGCCGGGCTGACGGCATTTTTACCGATGAGACTGGCACGGTAGTCATTGATGAGATCAAGACCACCGCTGTGCCGCCGGAAGAGATCACTGAGGATATGAACCCCTGCCACTGGGCACAGGGCATGGTGTACGGTGCCATTTATGCCGCACAGCAAAGCCTGCCGGAACTGAACGTCCGGCTGACTTATTATCAGATAGACACCGATCAGATCATCCGCTTTATCCGCCGCTTTACGCAGCAGGAGCTGGATGAATTTCTTGACAAATTGTTGTGCCAGTATGCTCCGTGGGCACAGCGCCGGATAGCGTGGGATGTAAAGCGTACTCAGAGCCTTGAGGCACTGCAGTTCCCGTTTGCGCAGTACCGGCCCGGACAGCGGGCTATGGCAGGCGAGATCTACCGCGCCTGCCGCGCTGGCAAGACCGCCGACTGCAAGGGCGGTACGCGGCTGTTCTGTCAGGCTCCTACCGGCATTGGCAAGACCATGAGCGCGCTTTTCCCCGCGCTGAAAGCCATGGGCGAAGGCAACGGAGAAAAGCTGTTCTATCTCACGGCCCGCAACACGACCCAGACTGCCGCCGAGGATGCCTTGACCCGGCTGCATACGGCCCAGCCAGAGCTTGCTCTGCGCAGTGTGACGCTGACCGCCAAGGAAAAGGTCTGCCTGCATCCGGACGCAGAGGGACATCCCGCCTGCCTGCCGGAGCTTTGTCCCTACGCCAACGGCTACTACGACCGCATCAAGGATGCACTGACAGCTCTGCTGGACGGTACCGGCAGCTTTGACCGCGCAGCGCTGGCCGGGGCGGCAAAGCGTTTTTCGGTGTGTCCCTTTGAACTGGGGCTAGACCTGAGCGAGTGGTGCGATGTGGTCATTGGGGATTACAATTACCTGTTCGATCCGGTGGTGCACCTGAAGCGGTTCTTTGATTCTTCCGGCGACTGGTTGTTTTTGGTCGATGAAGCACATAACCTGCCCGACAGAGCCAGAGCAATGTATTCTGCACGCTTTTGTAAAAGCAGCCTGACCGAGGCAAAACGCGCATTGGGCAAGGGCAAAAGTGCTTTAAAGACTGCTCTGACCAAAGCAGACAAAGCCCTGCTGGAAGCCCGGAAAGCCTGCATACAGCTTGCACCCCGGCACAGCAGCCAGACCGATGCCGCAGACCCGGCACAGACCAGTCTTTTGCCTGAAAACACTGCCCCCGCACTGGAACTGCCCGAACCGCTGTATGCACAGGACAGTACTGTATTTTTGCAGGAGCCGCCCTCTGCCCTGCTCAGTCCGCTGCGGGCCGTACAGGCACCTTTGCAGGATTGGCTGGAAGCGAACCCGGATGCCGAAGTACATGCACAGTTGCTGGAGCTTTATTTTGCTGTACAGGACATCGCCCGTGCTGCCGAACGATACGACAGCCACTTTGTCACTCAGCTTACCGCGCGCGGCAGAGAGCTTGAATTGCAGCTGCTGTGTCTGGACCCGGCACCTTTTGTGGATGCCAGCCTTGCCGCAGGGCGCAGCGCAGCGCTGTTCAGTGCAACACTGGCTCCGCCCTCGTTCTACCGCAGTGTTCTGGGCTGCAGCGATGCACGTGCCGTCGCACTGGACAGTCCCTTCCCGGCTGAAAATCTGGGGCTGTATTGCCTGCCGAATATCTCTACCCGCTACCGCGACCGCGAAGCCAGCGTGCAGGCAGTTTCGGATGCACTGGCCCGGCTGGTGCAGGCCAGAATGGGAAACTACTTTGCCTTTTTCCCAAGCTACGCATATCTGCGGCAGGTACACGAAGATTTTGCAGCACGTTACCCGGGCATTCGCACCCTTGTGCAGGAAAGCCGTCTGGATGATGCCGCTCGGGCTGAATTTCTGGCTCAGTTTGTGCCGGACCCGGTCGAAACGCTTCTGGGTTTTGGCGTGATGGGCGGCATCTTTGGTGAGGGAGTTGATCTTGCAGGCAGCCGCCTGATCGGGTGCGCCATTGTGGGTGTGGGCCTGCCGCAGGTAAATCCGCAGCAGGAAATGCTGCGCCGTTATTATGACGCACAGAACGGCTTTGGATTTGATTATGCCTACCGCTATCCCGGCATGAACAAGGTACTGCAGGCCGCAGGGCGCGTAATCCGCACGCCGGAAGACAGAGGTGCGGTGCTTTTGCTGGACGACCGGTTTGCCCAGCAGGAATACATCCGGCTGTTCCCTCCTCACTGGCGGCATATCCGCTATCTGCGCAGCTGCGAAGAACTGGCCGCTGCCCTGCAGGACTTCTGGAATAAATGAGACCCAAACAAAAAGGCACTGCCGCACCCAAAACAGGAGCGGCAGTGCCTTTGCTTCTTTTTTGTTTTATTTTGCTGCTTTCCGGTTCTGCTGCAGGCTATCCCACGAGGGCATTTCATTGCGCAGCTTTTCCCACATGGGCATTGCCGTGCCGGTCTGCCTGCGCAGAGCATCGAACGCTTCGTCCAGATACTTCATTTCGGACACTGCGTGCATGGCGTGATCCGAAACGCACAATCTGCCCAGCGGTGTTTTTGTCATGGTAAACACCATCGCTTCCATCTTACGGCGGGCCGATGTGCCGGGCTGGAAATTATCGGTGTTGTTGGCATCGTTCACCGGGATGCCCGCATCCTTGAGCATCAGGCAGGCTTCATAGGCGGCATCCAGAATGGCACCGCGCTGCTGCTTGGTGGCCCGGTGCAGATCGCCGTTGCAGGCATAGCACACATAGCACGCCGGCAGAACGAATGCAATGTGGCACTTGAGCCATTCATCCATATCGCCATAGAAGGTCAGCTTGTATTTTGCACCGTCAAAGGCGGTCTTGAGCCGGGTTCGGAAGGTGCCAGAAAGCGGAGTTGTGGCACCGCCCACCGTCATGCCAGCATTGGCATATACACTGACCACATGGTCGTGTTCACGGCGGCCTGCCGTGCCCTGAAAGCCGAATGCGATCTTATCCGCCGGGCGCTGCATGAATTCCAGCACCTGCTTTGCCTGCGGGTTGTTGCCCACAAACACAAAATACTGGCTCTTGTTGGCCTTGAGCACAGGAAGCACATCCGGCAGCTGGCCCGCCTGCACGACCACAAAGACGAGATCATAATAATCATCCGGGGCGAGAGTGTCCACGGTTTTGATCCGTTCCGTTGTGGTCTTGCGCTGCACCCAGTGGCGGATGACCAAACCCTTCTGGTCGATCATTTCCTTCCACTCTCCGCGTGCAAGCAGCGTGACAACGTTCTTTTTGTTCTGCATCAGCACATGGGCCAGCTCGCAGCCCAAAACGCCCGCACCGTAAACCAGAATCCTCATCCAGATACGCCTCCCTTATGTGTGTTAAGGTTTGCTTACTTTTTCAAAAACGAGAAAAAGCCTTTTTTCTCGTAAGGTGCACTGCTTACGCCCTTGACCTCATAGCCGGTTGCATTGATGGCATCCCGCAGCTTCTGCTCGTCCAGCGGCTGTTCCGAGTGGATCACCGTCTGGGCTTTTGCCTGCGAGGACGACACCCTTTTTACCTCCGGGAAGGCCTTGCGCACGGCTTCGTTGACATGGCTCTCGCACATGCCGCACATCATACCATCTACTTTTACGATCGTTTCAATCATTTTATTCCCCTCCAGATCTTCTGCGCGCATCAGCCCGTTGACGCAGAATCTGTTAGGAAACGCTAACCGCAGTTTCAAACAAAACGCCGTCGGGAACTGCCCGGCAGCGGTGCGGAGCGGTTCCCTGTTCTGTGGTGGGTCTGCTCAGAAAATGCACGCATGATTTCTTGTCTTCATCATATCACACCAGTGGGCTAAATGCAAGATGAAAAATACCCCATCCCGGTTTTTTGCTTTTTCACTCATGCACCCGGTATCCTGCTGCCGTGGTCAGTATTCAATGCCCTTTCGGGCCGCGATGCCCTTCTGGTACGGGTGGCGGCAGCACTTCATCTCGGTCACATAGTCCGCAGCGTCCAGCATCCACTGCGGCGCAGCATGGGCAGTAAGCACGCATTCCTGCTCTGCCGGGCGTTCCAGCACAGCCTTTTGCAACAGGGCTTTATCCACCATATCCAGTTCCCATGCGCTGCCTGCTTCGTCCAAAATCAGCAGGTCGGCAGGGGCGGCCATGGCCGCTGTGAGGTTCGCATTCTGCAGCTGGCGGGTGGCTTCCTTTTCCGCTTCGTTCATCTGGAACACGAATTTCTGCCCCGCCTTGCCGCGGTACACCTTTGCACCCAGCTGTTCCAGCAGCGGCACCTCGCCGCTTTTGCCGCCTTTGAGGAACTGCAGGATCACCACCCGCTTTCCGCTGCCCATGGCCCGCAAAGCAAGGCCCATGGCAGCGGTGGTCTTGCCCTTGCCATCACCGTAATATAGATGTAACAGCCCTGTACGCTTCATGGTCATTTCTCCTTTTGTCTTTGCGTTTATGGTAACACAAACCCAGCAAAAAAGGAAGAGGAAGCACCCGAAGGCGCTTCCTCTTTCAAACAATGCGATATTTACTGATACAGAGGGAAATCCCGGGTCAGCTTCAGCACACGGTCACTGATCTCGTCCTTCTTCTCGTCGTAGTGCCAGATGCAATCGGCGATGCAGTCGGCGATCACCTTCATCTCGGCCACACCCATGCCGCGGGTGGTAACAGCCGGGGTGCCCAGACGCACGCCAGAAGTCACGAACGGACTGCGGGTCTCGCCGGGGACAGTGTTTTTGTTGGCGGTGATGTGCACGCTGTCCAGACGTGCTTCCAGCTCCTTGCCGGTGCACTCCTCGTCACGCAGGTCGATCAGCATGAGGTGGTTATCCGTACCGCCGGACACCAGCTTGACACCGCGTGCCTGCAGCTCTGCTGCCAGAGCCTGTGCATTCTCCACGATCTTGCGGGCATATTCCTTGAACTCCGGCTTCAGTGCTTCACCAAAGCAGACAGCTTTTGCGGCGATCACATGCTCCAGCGGGCCGCCCTGGGTGCCGGGGAACACGGCAGAATTGATGCGCTTTGCAAGAATGGGATTGTTGGTCAGGATCAGACCGCCGCGGGGGCCGCGCAGGGTCTTGTGGGTGGTGGTGGTAACAACATCAGCATACGGCACAGGGCTCTGGTGATAGCCGCCTGCCACCAGACCGGCAATGTGGGCCATATCCACCATCAGATATGCACCATAGCCGTGGGCGATCTCAGCGATCTTCTCAAAATCGATGGCACGGGGATATGCAGATGCACCGGCCACGATCAGCTTGGGGCGCACCTTCTTAACCTGCTTTTCCAGCTCAGCATAGTCGATCACGCCGTCGGCATTGACACCGTAAGAGACAAAGTTATAGTTCTTGCCGGACATGTTCACCGGAGAACCGTGGGTCAGATGGCCGCCCTGAGACAGGTCCATGCCCATGACAGTATCGCCCAGATCCAGCAGAGCAAAATAAACTGCCAGATTGGCCTGTGCACCGGAGTGGGGCTGAACATTGGCATATTTTGCGCCGAACAGCTTGCAGGCACGCTCGATGGCAATGTTCTCCACCTCGTCCACATAGACACAGCCGCCATAGTAGCGCTTGCCGGGCAGGCCCTCGGCGTACTTGTTGGTCAGGATGCTGCCCATTGCGGCCATGACGGCGGGAGAGACGATGTTCTCACTGGCGATCAGTTCAATGTTCTGGCGCTGACGGTTCAGCTCGCGATCCATGGCTGCGGCCAGCTCCGGATCAACGGTATTGACCAGACCGATGGTGTCCATCATTTCATTGTACATAATATTCTACCCCTCTCAATTTCCGGAGAAAGCCCCGGATCTCTGGATCTCTTCAAGCCACCCTGCTCCGCGCACGAACCGAATTGCTTTCTTTTATCATAGCAGAAAGCTGTAGAATCTTCAACTTCCATTTTGCCAAAAGGCTTGCTTTTTTCGTCTGAAGTGTTTATTATACTTGTATAAAAATGCAGTGTCGTTTTTGTATATTTTTCAAGTCAGTCAACCTTCAGATGAAGCGAGGTGTTCTCTGGTGACGGTCAGTGAAGCAAAGCAGACCCAGCGCAAAGCGGGCTGTGCCGCACGCAAGGCTCTCGGCCCGGAAGAACGCAAGGCTGCAAATGCCGCTTTGTGCGCATTCCTCTGGCAGCTGGCTGCCGTGCAGAATGCGCAGACCATCCTGCTATACGCAGCGTTTGGTTCCGAAGCCGACCTTTCTGCCCTTGCGGAAAAGGCGCAGGCGCAAGGCAAAACGCTGTCCTATCCGGTGTGCGGCGAGGCGTATTCCCTTACAGCCGCTGTGCCCGGCCCGGACGGCTGGGAGATGGGACAGTACGGCATCCGCACCCCCATCCTGAGCCGGTCGGAGATTCTGCTGCCGGAAGCGCTGGATCTGGTCCTTGTACCCTGCACGGCTTTTGATGCAGACTGCTTCCGGGTCGGCATGGGCAAGGGCTATTACGACCGGTATCTTCCCCGCTGCAAAAACGCGGTGAAGATCGGCATTGCATTTGAGGCACAGCGGGTGGAACATGCTGCCGTAGACGAGCACGACCAGCGGCTGGATGCCTATGTAACAGAGAGGGGTATTTACAAATGGAAATGACTAAGCTGAGCTGTGAGAAATTTCTCGCAGAGCTGGCCAGCAAAGCCCCCACGCCGGGCGGCGGCGGGACGGCGGCGCTGGTGGGTGCTGCCGGTGTAGCGCTGAGCAATATGGTGGGCAACCTGACCACCGGCAAAAAGAAATATGCCGCCGTGGAAACAGACATTCAGGCCCTGAACACAAAGGCCGATGCCCTGCGCAAAGAGCTGGAGGCGCTGGTGCAGGCCGATGCCGATGCCTTTGCGCCGCTGGCTGTGGCCTACGGCCTGCCCAAGGACACACCAGAGCAGGCTGCACACAAAGCCGCCGTGCTGGAAAAGGCGCTGGATGCCGCCTGTGCCGTGCCACTTGAGATCATGGAAAAGTGCGCCGAGGGCATTGCTCTGGTGGAAGAATACGCCGCCAAGGGCAGCGTGATGGCCGTCTCGGACGCAGGCTGTGCAGCCGCTCTGTGCAAGGCAGCCTTGCAGGCCGCAAGCCTGAATGTGTTCATCAACACAAAGCTGATGGCAGACCGTGAGCGCGCTGCTGCGTTGGACGCAAAAACAGACAAACTGCTGGATGAATTTGTGTCGCGGGCAGACGCTGTTTTTGCATCCGTGACGAACAAATTGCGGAATAAGTGAGGAAATGTATTATGGCAACGATTTTGAAGGGCGCACCCGTTGTAGCCGCTATGAACGAACGCAATGCGGCGCTGTGTGAGCAGCTCAAGGCAAAAGGCATCACTCCCACGCTGGCCGTGGTGCGTGTGGGTGAGCGGGAGGACGACCTCTCCTACGAGCGCGGCGTGATCGCCCGCTGCGGCAAGGTGGGCGTGGAGGTAAAGCAGTTTCTTCTGCCAGCCGATGCTTCGCAGGACGATCTGCTGAAGGTGATCGCCGAGGTGAACGCAGAGGATACCATCCACGGATGCCTGCTGTTCCGTCCGCTTCCCAAGCAGTTCAATGACCGCACTGTGCGTGCGGCGCTGGCTCCGGAAAAGGACATTGACGGCATCACGGACGATTCTCTGGCCGGTGTGTTCACTAATACCGATCTCGGCTATGCTCCCTGCACCGCGCAGGCCTGCCTTGAGATCCTGAAGTATTACAACATTCCGCTTTCCGGCAGGCGCGCTGTCGTAGTGGGCCGCAGCCTTGTGGTAGGCAAGCCCGCAGCCATGATGCTGGACCGCGAGAACGCCACCGTGACCATCTGCAATTCCCGCACGCAGAACCTGCCCGCCATCTGCAAGGAAGCAGATGTGGTAGTAGTGGCCATGGGCAAGATGGGTGCCGTGGGTGCCGACTGCCTGCGTGAGGGCCAGACCGTGGTAGACGTGGGCATCCATGTGAACGAAAAGGGCAAGCTGTGCGGTGACGTAAAGTTCAGCGAAGCAGAGCCGGTAGTGGATGCCATCACGCCGGTACCCGGCGGTGTGGGCACTGTGACCACCTCGGTGCTGGTGGGCCATGTCGTGCAGGCTGCAGCAAAAAAGGCCGGGCTGTAACGAATGATAGAACTATAAAATAAAAGACGCTTGATACACTGCTGTATGCTTCCCTGCCGGGAAAACATATTCAGACAAGACCAAGTGTCTTTTTTGATTGCTATATTTTAGCCGCGGACAATGAGCAGCAGCAAAGCCGAAGCCACACACTGCATGATCAGCCAGCGGGCCACCACCTGCTCGTCGCTCCAGCCCTTATTCTTGCGGGCGTGGTCGTGCAAAGGGGTGCGGGTGTTCTTGAGGATGGAAATGTGCAAAAAGCGCTTCAGGCTGATCTTCAGGATGCCCAGACTGCCATCCACGATGAACACGATGGCTGCCAGCAGGAAGGCAAACGGATGGCCGCACTTAAGGGACAGCATTGCGATAAAGAAGCCCATTGCGCGGCTGCCGGCATCGCCCATCAGCAGGCTGGACGGCTTTGCGTTGGACCACAGATAGGCCAGCAGCGCGCCCATGAACACAACGCCTGCGGTGCCGTACTCGGCCAGCTCTGTTTTATAGGCCAGCAGGTAGGTGCCGATGGTCACCACTGCAACACTTGCCGAAAGGCCGTCCACGCCGTCGGTGCAGTTGACCACATTGATGCTGGTCCAGATCAGAATAACGATCAGCAGCAGGTACACAGCATACGGCAGAGTGAAACTCCACTGCAGGAAATTCACACCGCAGCCGTTGAAGTTGAGGTAGGTCACACCTGCAACAATGGCAATGGCAAAATCAATGATACCCTTTTTATACTCGTTCCATGCAGTTTCAGCAGCATCGTCAAAGTAGCCGGACAGCATGGATGCAATGAGCAGGATGGTGTAGATGACGTATTCCACCTTGAACGGCAGGAATGCCAGCGATACCAGTGCGATGCACAGCACGAAGATCAGGCCGGAACCACGGGCCTTACCCTTGGAAAGCGCACCGTTCACCGCAAATTCGCGGCCATGGTCGTGCGGAAGCTTATCGTGAAAAACGGAGTCCATCAAAGCCGTAAGGGCAAACGCCAGCAGGAATGCCAGAGCATCGACACCGCGCTGTCCTACGACCGAAAGCAGTGATTCGATCATATTCAAAGTTCCTCTTTCTTTTATGTTTGTGAGAGAAGTGTATCACGCTATCCATAAAAAATCAATCATTCCCGGAGAAAAATCCACGTTTGATTGACTTTCTGCAGCACCGCACTTATAATAGTATATCAGTCTGTCGAAAAAGTTATTGTTTCTATAAAAGGAGAACTCATGTCCATCTCTCTTGAGCAGCTTTCGGCGCAGATGCGCCGGGGCGAACAGGTGCCGCTGCGGCACACCATGCAGGTGGTGCTCACACTGAGCATCCCATCCATCCTGCAGCAGATCGTGGTAACTGCGGTGGAGTACATCGACGCAGCCATGGTGGGGCATATCGGTGCATCTGCTACGGCATCCATTGGCATCGTCAGTTCCAGCACGTGGCTCATGCATGGAATGCTGGCCGGTCTATATATGTCCTTTGCCATTCAGGTGGCACAGTATCTGGGTGCAGACCGGCAGGACGATGCACGCGGTGTATTGCGCCAATCTATGATCTTCAACCTTGTGGTGGGCCTTGCAGCTGCGGCCTTCGGCATTGGCATCAGCCGCTTTCTGCCCGGATGGCTGGGTGCCGGCCCTTCCCTGCAGGCGGATGCTTCGGCCTACTTTGCCATCTGGTCGGCTTCCCTGCCCTTTTTGATGATCATGGGAACCTACTCCTCCATGCTGCGTTCCTCCGGCGATGCCCTGACACCGGGCCTTATCAGCGTGCTGACCTGCGTGCTGGATGTGATCTTTAACTTCTGCCTTATCAATCCCACCCGTGAGATGGTGGTGTTTGGCCGCACAATGACCGTCTGGGGCCTTGGCTGGGGGGTACCGGGCGCAGCACTGGGCACCGCCCTTGCTACCGCTATCAGCGGTGTGCTGACCCTTGCCATCCTGCTGCTGCGGGACGGCCCGCTGTGCATCCGCAAGCCCGGCTCCTGGCACATTACCAAAGCCTGCCTGCAGAACCTGTGGAAGGTAGGCGCACCGCTGGCCGCAGAGCGTGCCGTTCTTTCCTCGGCGCAGGTGCTGCTCATCCGCATCGTATCCGGCCTTGGCACCACCGCCATTGCTGCCAACAGTCTGGGTGTGAGCGCCGAAAGCCTGTGCTACATGGCAGGCTATGGCATTCAGGATGCATCCCTTGCACTGGTGGGGCAGGCCGTAGGCGCAAACCGTCGGGATATGGCAAAAAACTTTGCCTGGCTGTGCACCGGCATGGGCATAGGCATCATGGCGCTGACCGGTGTTGGCATGTACATTTTTGCGCCAAACCTGATGGGTATTTTCACCGCAGATGCGGCAGTTATTGCGCTTGGCGCACAGGTGCTGCGCATTGAAGCACTGGCCGAACCGATGTTCGGTGCCAGTATCGTTGCCAGCGGTGCCATGCAGGGTGCCGGAGACAGCACGGGATGCTTTGTGCTGAACCTTGTCAGCATGTGGGGCATCCGGCTCACGCTGGCTTCCCTGCTGGCTCCGCATTTTGGGCTGGTGGGCGTATGGATGGCCATGAGCTTTGAGCTGACCATGCGCGGTGTGCTGTTCCTTGTGCGGCTGGTACGCGGCAGATGGCTGGACAAAGGGGCATTAGCCTGATCGACCGCTGGCGGATATATTTTCCTCTAAATAACAGCTCCCCGGCCGGGAACCGCACTGCGGGACCTGACCGGGGAGTTTTGCTGTGGTTATACGATTTGAGAAGAAGAAAAAATGGAGAACAAGTTACTTTCTGCCGTGCAGGATGGGAGACAACGGCTTGTAGATCAGCATGCACAGCACTGCATCCAGCAGGCCTTTGACCAGCGTGAAGGGCATATTGAAGATGACAAGGCACTTGATGAGGCTGTCTGCAGAAGGCAGGATGGCCTGATACATGCCGAGGATGGCTTCCAGCGGCATGTGGTAGAACTGCACATAGGCCGGATAGGTGATGAAGTAGTTGGACGGTACGCTGAACACAGCCATGGCTGCAGCGCCTGCAATAGCACCAATGATGGCGGTCTTGCGGCTCTTGTGGTGCTTATAGATAACGCCTGCCGCAGCGGAGAAAACCGCACCCAGCATGAAGTTGCACAGCTCGCCCACGCATGCAGTGGAAGTGCCCTTGATAACGATGTGCAGCAGGTTCTTCATAAAGCTGATGACCACACCGTACACCGGGCCGAGAGCAAAGGCACCCAGCAGAGCCGGCAGGTCAGAAAAGTCCATCTTGACGAAGGACGGAATGAGCATCGGAATGGGAAACTCAATGAACATCAGGATAAAGGCCACCGCACTGAGCATGGCGGCAACAGTAAGATTATGAGTCGTGCTTTTTTTCATGGTAATGATCCTTCCCGGGGTAAGATGCCCCTTACAAAAATTGTTCCGAAAGCTCTTTTCGTATCTTGTTTTTTGGAACGGGAAGGACAAATAGAAAAGCGCCCTGTTGCAACAAAAACACTGCAACAGGGCGCGTAGACAACGATTTGCCTGCCGTTTCTTGCATCCGGACTATACCGTTGGTCCCGGAGTTGCACCGGGTCAGCACCCTTGCGGGTGGTCGCGGACTTTACCGCCAGTGGGGAATCTCACCCCGCCCTGAAACGAACTTTCTGGCACAAAGTATAGCGTGGCAGGCCCAGCTTGTCAAGAGGACATCTTAAAATTTGTGCAAAAAATGTCAAAGTAACTCTTTCAAGCTCCCTTCTCTGTAAGCTCTTGCCCGGGTGGGTGCGGTATGGTATCATAGATGGGTCGTATAAAATTCAGGAGGTTATCATGATCTTTTCTATTCGTGATCTTTCGTTTGAGCTTGGCTCTGTACTGCTGGAGGGTTGGTTTGCACTGGCTGCGCGCGCAGGGTGCGCGCTGCTCATTCTGCTTGCCGCATGGCTGGTACGCCGCTGGCTGAGCAAAAAGGGCATTCCGGCACTGCTGGCCCGCAAGTGGCACTTTAACGGCACTCCCATCCTGCTGCGCAGCTTTGCGGTACCCATCCAGCGCATGTGCACTGCGGTTGGCGTATATCTGGCGGCAGCTTCCCTGCCCTGGGCCATTCCCGGCATTGCCAAACTGCTGTTGGTCTGCTTCCGCCTTGTCATGACCCTGCTGGTCTGCGAGGGCCTGTATGCGGCATCGGATCTGGCCGACCTGCTGCTGGCTTCCTGCAGCCCGGAGATCCGCTCCAACAAAACACTCTGCTCTTTGCTGGACACCGCCTACAAGGTGCTGGTGATCGTGCTGTGCGTGGCAGCGTTGGCACAAGAAGTGGGCTTTCCCATCGGCAGCATTGTCGCCGGTGCCGGTCTGGTTGGTCTGACCATCTCGCTGGCCGCACAGGAAAGCGCCAGCAACCTGTTTTCCGGCATCGTGATTCTGCTGGACAAGCCCTTCTCGGTGGGCGACTGGATCACTGTGGGCGATGTGGAAGGCGAAGTGATCGACATCAACTTCCGTTCCACCCGCATCCGCTCGCTAGATAAAACCATCAATGTGGTGACGAACAGTAAGATCTGCTCTTCCACCGTGCAGAACGCCGCCCTGCGCACCATGCGGCCCTACAAGTTCAATCTGGGTGTCACCTATGGCACCACCCGCCCGAAGCTGGAACAGCTGATGAAAGACTTGCAGACCATGCTGGACGCAAGCCCTTACACCAACAAGGGTACCAACATCGTACAGCTTGCAAACTTTGGCGATTCCAGCATCAACATTCTGGTCTCCGCCTACCTGCTGACTAACGCCTACGCGGAATTTTTGCAGATGCAGAACGACCTGAACCTGAACATTATGGACATCATGCAGGCCGACGGTGTGGATTTTGCGTTCCCCTCCACCAGCGTGTATATCGAAAAGAACTGAGCAAACCTGTAAAGGGGCTGTTGCAAAATAGCGCCAACGAAAAGCGGAAAGCAAAAATCTCATCTTTTTCTCTCAAAAAGAGTAGAATTTTTCGGAACTGAAAATGCAAAAAGCTGAGCACCTGCTTTTTCACAGATGCTCAGCTTTTCTATACTCATTTTTTGAAATCTGCCTTTGAGGCCTCAACATTCTGCCCGTTTTGTACGGTGAATGCGGCGGCTATTTTCAATCAGTCAACTCAAGACTGGCAGGCAGTGATCAGGCTCATCTTGTAGACCTCGTCGGCGTTGCAGCCACGGGACAGGTCGTTGATGGGAGCGTTCAGACCCTGCAGGATGGGGCCGTAAGCTGCATAACCACCCAGACGCTGAGCAATCTTATAGCCGATGTTGCCGGCCTCGATGCAGGGGAAGATGAAGGTGTTGGCCTGACCAGCCACCTTGCTGCCCTTGCACTTGACCTGTGCAACTTCGGGAGCAACGGCAGCGTCAAACTGCAGCTCACCGTCCACAGCCAACTCGGGATCCATTTCCTGAGCCTTGATCACAGCGTCATGGCTCAAAGCAACGGTGCCGCCCTTGCCGGAGCCCTTGGTGGAGAAGCTCAGCACAGCAACCTTCGGATCGATGCCGAACAACTTTGCGGTCTTAGCGGTCTCAATAGCAACCTCAGCAAGCTTTGCAGAAGCGGCGATCTTGACCTCGCCGGTAGCCTTATCAATGGTATCGGTATAGTCGATGTTAACAGCGCAGTCGCCCATGGCAATGCGCTTCAGGCCCTCTTCACCGCAGTCACGGTCCAGAATGAAGCAGGAGCTGACCAGATGTGCGCCCTTCTTGGTCTTGACCAGCTGCAGAGCGGGACGAATGGTGTCGGCAGTGGAGTAAGTAGCGCCGCCTAGCAGGCAATCAGCCTTGCCCATCTTCACCAGCATGGTGCCGAAGTAGTTGGACTTCTTCAGCAGAGCGGTGCACTCCTCAGCGGTCTGCTTGCCCTTGCGCAGCTCCACCATGGTGTTGACCATCTCATCGAAACCGGCATAGTTCTCGGGGTCGATGATCTCGGCAGCGGAAATATCAAAGTTACCGGCGGCAGCAGCAGCCTTGCACTCAGCCTCGTTGCCCACCATGACGACCTTCAGCACGCCCTCGGCCAGCAGCTTTGCAGCGGCCTCCAGAATGCGGGGATCATTGCCCTCGGTGAAAACGATCGTCTTGGGATTTGCCTTCAGCTGTGCTACCAGCGGTGCAAACATATCAGCCATTGTGATTACCTCCGAATTTACTTTCCAATATTCACATCCAGATATCTGTTGGACACAAGGATGCCTTTCTCTTTTATTCTAGCACATACGGCAAAAAGTTCAAGACAAAATTGGCTTTTTGTGCTACAATTTTTGCCTTACGCATCATCGTTATTTTCCTGCCAAAGTAGTAAAACACGCCCTGCGTATTCCTTCACAATTTCCCGTAAACCACCTTCCACAAATTTCAATTTTAAGCTATGCACTTTTCATTCACGATTTTTCTTTTTTAAAAATGCAGAAAGCTCCAGTCAGTTCATATTTTTTTGCATTAAAACGTAAAAAAGAGCCGTCCTCCCGATTCTTCGAGAGAACAGCTCCATAGTATTGGCTTTATAAATATCAGATAGAAATGGTGTTACACACGTCGATCAGCACCGGGTCAAGCGTCTTAGTCATTTCAAGAGCTTCATCCACAGGGTAATCCACCAGCTTTTCGCCCTTCATGCCGACGATGCGGTTATACTTGCCCTGCTCCAGCAGGCACACGGCATGGTAGCCCATTGCAGAAGCGTTCACACGGTCACGCAGAGTGGGAGAACCACCGCGCTGGACATGGCCCAGAATGGTGGCGCGGGAGTCGATGCCGGTGCGTGCCTGAATCTCGTTTGCGATCTCCTGTGCATGGCCGACACCCTCGGCAACAATAATAATGAAGTGACGCTTGCCGGTCTTCTGAGTCTCAGCGATCTTATCCAGAATATCACGCTGCATGTCAAATTCCTTCTCCGGCAGTAGAACAGCCATAGCGCCGGAAGCAATTGCAACATTCAGAGCAATATAACCGGCGTTGCGGCCCATGACCTCGACCACACTGCAGCGGTCGTGGCTCTGGGTGGTATCGCGCAGCTTGTCGATCATCTCCAGCGCGGTATTCATGGCGGTATCGTAGCCAATGGTGTAATCGGTGCAGGAAATATCGTTGTCAATAGTGCCGGGCAGACCGATCATCGGAATGCCGCGGTGGGCCAGCTCACGAGCGCCGCGGTAAGAACCGTCGCCGCCAATGACCACCAGCGCATCAATGCCCAGTTCGCGGCACTTCTCTGCACCCTTGTCCTGACCTTCCTTGGTCTTGAATTCCAGACAGCGGGCGGTATACAGAATGGTACCGCCTGCAGAGATGATGTTCGACACACTGCGCAGGTTCATCTCAAAGCATTCGCCGTTCAGCAGGCCATTGTAGCCACGCTGAATGCCGATCATGCGGTAACCCTTATGCAGGCCGGTACGGACTACGGCGCGCACGGCAGCGTTCATGCCAGGAGCATCACCACCGCTCGTCAATACGCCAATCGTTTTGATCTGCTTTTCCATACGAGAGTTTCCCTCCAATTTGTTTCTTCATTTACCCAATGGTATCACAGCGTTCTCCGTTTTAACGCTGTCCAAAGCACTTCATTTGCCTTGAATCATTATAACACAAACGCCTTATTTTGGAAACAGCCATCCCGCCGGATTTGCGTTAAGATTCGTGCACGGAAATGTCATTTTGTTGCAATGTTGTCCGTTCCGACCAGCCTTTCCAGCTCTTTGAACAGCAGCGGATGGCCGGATGCGTACAGATGGCGCGGCACACGCAGATACTGCTTGGTATCGGTCAGATACAGGAGCACCGGCATGTCCCCATCAAAAATGCCAAGCAGATTGACCACCTTTGCATATTCCCTGCTGCTGCGGGAAGGCACACGGATATACAGCTTCTTTGCTGCCGTTTTCATCGGGTCCGGCCTGCCGTTATCCAGTCGGGCCGGATCGTAATTTTCGATCGGGACGATGCTCTCTGCCAGCAGCTTGGAAGCTTCATCCTCCCGTACCGACAGTCTGCCATCGACCACGACGACTGCATTTTCGTGCAGTGAATCCCGGAAAGCATCCAGCACCTTTGGGAATACGATCACTTCCATGGTGCCGGTCAGGTCTTCTACGCTGGTAAAAGCCATCATGCTGTTGGACTTTGTGGTCATCATGCGGCTTTTTACCACCGCGCACACAATGCGCACTTTTTCTCCATCCTTCACATGGGCATCTTCCCCTGTAAGATCCTTGATGGTGTGGGATGCAATGCGTGCCGATTGTTCCCGGTAAGCATCCAGCGGATGACCGGACAGATACAGGCCGCTGACTTCCTTTTCCTGCTGGAGCAGTTCCTTATGGCTGTATTCCGGCAGCTGCTTTATTTCATAGCTATCCTCGGAAGCACCGCTCTGTGCTTCCCCGCTCATCACCGAGAACAGATCCAGCTGTCCATCCAGATTGCGCCGAGAGTCGGTCTCAATGCTCTTCAGAATGCCCTCTACGGCCTCCACATGGCTGTGGCGGTTGTTGCCCAGATGATCGAATGCGCCGGCCTTGATGAGGCACTCCACTGCCCGGCGGTTCAGTTCATTGCCATGCATCCGCTTGCAGAAATCGTACAGGCTGGTGTAAGGCTTCTTCTGCCGCCCCTTCACCACATTCTCGATCAGGTTGCGGCCCACATTTTTGACCGCATTCAGGCCAAAGCGGATCTGACCGCTTCCATCCGCCGTGAAGCCGCCGTTGGAAACATTCACATCCGGCGGCAGCACCTTGATGCCAAGGCGGGCACACTCGCCGGAATATTCAATGACCTTATCCGTGTTATCCAGCACACTGGTCAGCAAAGCCGCCATGAACTCACTGGGATAATGGCACTTGAGGTAGGCCGTCTGGAATGCCACATAGGCATAGCAGGCCGCATGGCTCTTATTGAACGCATATGAAGCGAAACTGGACATTTCATCGTAGATCTCATTGGCCACTTTCTCAGAGATGCCGTTTGCCACACAGCCGGGACATTCGTTGCCGGGATCGGTGCAGCCGTACACAAAGTGCTCCCGCTCGGCCTCCATGACGGCATGTTTCTTTTTGCTCATGGCACGGCGGACATTGTCTGCCTGACCAAAAGAAAAACCTGCCAGCTCCCGGAAGATCTGCATGACCTGCTCCTGATAGACGATGCAGCCATTGGTCACATCCAGAATGTGGGCCAGCTGTGGGGTCTTATAGCTGATTTTGTCCGGCTCGTGGCGGTTGCGCAGGTAGGTGGGGATCGAATCCATGGGGCCGGGACGGTACAGGCTGATCAGAGCGATAATGTCTTCTAGGTTCTGCGGCTGCAGGCCCACAAGCACCTGCTTCATGCCGGAAGATTCCAGCTGGAACACACCCTCGGTGTCTCCCTGCCCCAGCATCCTGTAGGTGTCCGGGTCGTCGTAATCCAGCTTCTGGATGGAGAACTCCGGGTGGTGCTTCTGCACAGCAGTTTCCGCGTCATGAATGACGGTCAGCGTGCGCAGGCCCAGAAAGTCCATCTTCAAAAGGCCAAGTTCTTCGATCTCGGTCATGTTGAACTGGGTCACAGGCAGGCCGTCGTTGGTGGCCAGCGGCAGATAGTAGTCCGTAGGCTCCGGGGTAATGACGACACCCGCCGCATGGGTGGAAGCATGGCGGGGCATGCCCTCCACCTTCAAGGCCGTGTCGATCAGCTCTGTGACCTGCGGGTCGGTATCGTACATCCGCTTAAGTTCCGGCGATACCTCCAACGCACGCTTCAGCGTCATTTTCAGCTCCATGGGCACCTGCTTTGCCACAACATCTACCTGCTGATACGGAATGCCCATCACGCGGCCCACATCGCGGATGGCGTTGCGGGCGGCCATGGTGCCAAAGGTGACGATTTGAGCCACATGGTCTGCACCATATTTCCGGTTGACGTAATCGATCACTTCCTGACGGCGCTCGTAGCAGAAGTCCACATCAAAATCTGGCATACTGACGCGCTCCGGGTTCAGGAAGCGCTCAAAGATCAGGTTATAACGGATGGGGTCGATATCCGTGATGCCCACGCTGTAAGCCGCAATGCTGCCTGCGCCGGAGCCACGGCCCGGGCCTACCGGGATACCCTGACTCTTGGCGTAGTTCACGTAGTCCCACACGATAAGATAGTAGTTCGTGTAGCCCATCTTTTTGACCACGCCGATCTCGTATTCCAGACGGTCTTTGTTGGCCTGCGGAACATTGGGGCCGTAGCGGCGCTCCAGACCTTCCCAGCAGAGCTTTTCAAAAAACGCCTGATTATCCATACCGTTCGGCGCTTTGTAATATGGAATTTTAGTATGTCCAAAATCAAAATCAAAGTTACACTGTTCGGCAATTTTGGCGGTATTCTCGCAGGCTTCCGGCACCATGGAGAACAGCTCGTACATTTCGTCTGTCGTTTTGACATAGAACTCGTCGGTCTGGAACTCCATTTTATCCGCATCCTGAATGGTCTTGCCGGTCTGGATGCAGAGCAGGATGCCCTGCATTTTGGCATCCTCCTTGCGCAGATAGTGGGAGTCGTTGGTGGCTGCCATGGGAATGCCGGTCTCCCGTGCAAGCTTGATGAGCTGCGGCAGCACAGTATTATCCTCTTCCAGACCATGGTCCTGAAGCTCGATATAATAGTTTCCCTCGCCGAAGAGGTCTCGATACCACAGCGCTGCTGCTTTGGCGCGCTCATAATCGCCCGCCAGAATGGCCTGTGGAACTTCGCCTGCCAAACAGGCCGACAGGCAGATCAGACCTTCGTGATATTTTTCCAGCAGTTCCTTATCAATGCGGGGCTTGGAATAAAAGCCCTCCACAAAGGCGGCCGACACCATTTTGATCAGGTTTTTGTAGCCGGTCTCATTTTTGCACAGCAGGATCAGGTGGTTGTTGCCGTCGATCTTATTTACCTTGTCAAAGCGGGTGCGGGTGGCCACATACACCTCACAGCCGATGATGGGCTTGATGCCAGCCTTTTTTGCAGCCTTATAAAACTGCACGCAGCCGTACATCACGCCGTGGTCGGTGCAGGCAATGGCGGTCTGTCCGCACTCTTTTACGCGATCCATCAGCTGGTCAATGCGGCAGGCACCATCCAGCAGGCTGTACTCTGTGTGGATGTGCAGATGGACAAAAGGCCGGGTATTGGCTAATGCTTCGCTCATGCTTTTGCCTCCTGTTCCAGATTCTGCCGCAGCGTTTCGGCCAATGCCTCCAGTTTCTTCATCCGGTGCGACAGGCCGGATTTGCTCACGGGCGGCTCAAAGCAGCCGCACAGCGCTGTGAGCGAAAGATCCGGGTACTGCATCCGCTTGGCAGCGGCCTCCTGCAGTACCTCCGGCAGAGTGCTAAGGGCATCCCGCTCTTCCAGAAAGCGGATGGCCTTCAGCGTCTGCGCATTGGCGCGGGCCGTTTTGCCAAGGTTTGCCGTATCACAGTTGGTCTGTCGGTTGGTCTGGTTGCGCACCTGTTTGAAGGCTTTTTGCGCATGCATTTCCTCTGCAGCGTTTCCAGCGCCCATAAAGCTGAGCAGCCGTTCCACATTGGCCCCGGTCTTGACGTAGATCAGGTTCACGCCGTTGCGGCGGGTGCGGTGCGGTGCAAACTCATGCTCTGCCAGCAGCGCTTCAAAGTCCCGTGCCAGATTGGTGCGGGAGGTAAGAAATTCCAGATTATATTCTTTCTGCGGATCAATGACCGTTCCACTGCACAAAAAAGCTGCGCCAATGTACGCACTGACGCAGGTCTGACAGCGGATAAGGCGGGGGTCGATCTGCAGGCTGGTCTCGCTGCCCGTGGTGCCGAACAGCTCGTGCACCCGGGCCACCTGCTCCGGCGCGCGAATGTTGAATTCATACAGCACGCCGCTGGGTCGCTGCTTGTGCAGGATCTCGCCCTGCACGCCACAGCGTGCGAACAGCTGCTGGGCAGCCTGCACCGTCTCCTGCTGCTCGGTCTGCACCACCAGACCCTTTGCATCAAAATATTTGGCAAAGCACGCAATGCCATAAGCTGCCGCACGCACACAGCAATCCTTCTGGATGCTGCGCTGCGCGATCTCCTCCCGCGCGCGGGATGCAAAACTACTCATACTTCCTCGAATTCTGTCAGCGTTTGACATCACGATGCTGCACGCCCGGCTCGTAGCCGAGTTGCGTGCAATACTCCGCGATCTTACGCGCAAATGTAATGGAACGGTGCTTGCCGCCGGTACATCCCACCGCAATGGTCAGCTGGCTTTTGCCCTCCTTGACGTACAGCGGCAGTGCATACTGCAAAAAGTTCTCATACCGCTTGAGCAGTTCCTGTGCTTCCGGGTGGCTCATGACAAAATCCACCACATCCTGATCAAGGCCGGTCTTATGCTTGAGTTCCGGCACGTAGAAGGGGTTGGGCAGGCAGCGCACATCCAGCACAAGGTCTGCCTCCGGCGGGATGCCGAATTTGAATCCAAAGGACATCACGGTCAGGCGCATGGCGCCCTTGGCTCCGCCATTTTTTGCAAAAAGATCGCAGATGCGTTCTTTGTTTTGTGCTGTAGAAAGCAGGGCGGTATTGATGACGTAATCTGCACGCTCCTGCAAAGGCTTCAATATTTTGCGTTCCTTTGCAAAGGCCTCCCGGGTGGAAATGCCCTCGGCAATGCTGATGGGGTGGCGGCGGCGGGTCTCGCTGTAGCGGCGCATGAGTACATCGTCCGGGGCATCCAGAAATAGAATTTTATAATCCACACCCTGCTCATCCAGCTTGTCGAGCGCACGCTCGATCTCTTCGCTGGTGCGGCAGCCGCGCACATCCATGGAAAGAGCCACCCGCTCCAGCTGGCTGTCGCCCGCTTCCGAGAATGCAGTGATGCTGGGCAGCAGTCCGGCCGGAACATTATCTATACAGAAAAAACCGATATCTTCCAGCGCATTCATAGCCACCGACTTGCCTGCACCGGAAAGTCCGCTGACGATCAACAGCTCCATAATCTGATCTACCGCTCCTTTTTTGCTTTTTCCGTTATCGGACGACCCGGATCTCTTTTTCAAGGTCGTAGCCCGTCTTTTCCTTTACGATGGCGCGCACCTCGTCACAGAGTGCCAGCACATCAGCACAGGTAGCGCCGCCAAGGTTTACCACAAAGCCGCAGTGCTTATCGCTGACGGCTGCGCCGCCGTGGCGATAGCCGCGCAGGCCGCACTGGTCGATCAGCGCAGCCGCAAAAGCACCCGCCGGGCGCTTGAAGGTGCTGCCGGCGCTGGGCTTATCCAGCGGCTGCTTTTCCACACGCTTGGCCATCAATTCATCCATTTTTGCACGGATGTCCGCTGCGTTTCCGGGCTGCAGATGGAACTGTGCCGAGAGGATGCAGCCGCTGTTCTCTTCAAAAATGCTGTGGCGATAGCGGAGATCCAGCTCTGCGGCAGGCACTTCTCTGACCTCGCCTTCTGCCGCCAGATACCGCACTGTGGTGAGCACGTCCTTCATCTCGCCGCCGTAGGCACCCGCATTCATATACACTGCACCGCCCACCGTGCCGGGGATGCCGTAGGCAAATTCCAGCCCGGACAGGCCATGCTTCAGTGCCGCCTTACACAGTGCCGCAAGGCGGACACCTGCGCCTGCGGTCAGGACTGTATCTTCCACCGCGATCTCTGCGTCCAGTGCCGAAACATCGATCACCACGCCGGAAAAGCCTTCGTCCGCAAACAGGATGTTGCTGCCGTTGCCCAGCAGGTAATAGCGGACAGCTTGCTCTTTGCAAAGCGCAACTGCACTGCAGAGCTGCTGCTCGTTTTCCGGCATGACAAACAGCTGTGCCGGGCCTCCGATTTTAAAGGTACAGTGCGCCGCAAGCGGTTCGTTCTCCCTGAACGGGATCGCTTCTGCCTGCAGTTTCTGCTTGAATCGTTCCATGATAACTTGCTCCTTTTGCGGTGTGGGATCAATCCATTTTATCGTCCAGACCCAGACGGATCAGCAGTTCACGCGCTGCGTTGTAACCCATCTTCTTCTGGCGGTTGTTGATGGCTGCAGTTTCCAGCACGACAGCCAGATTGCGGCCCGGTGAGACCGGAATGCTGGTGCTGGGAATGCTGACGCCCAGAATGTCGTAGTATTCGTTTTCCAGACCGGTGCGCTGGTAGTTCTTAGTGGGGTCCCATGCTTCCAGCTGAACCACAAGGTCAAGGCTTTCGCTCAGCTTGACCGCGCCCACGCCGTACACACGGGCCACATTGACGATGCCAATGCCGCGCAGCTCAATGAAGTGGCGGATATTCTCCGGGGCAGTACCCATGATCTGGCGGTTGGACACCTTGCGCAGCTCCACCGCATCATCTGCCACAAGGCGGTGGCCGCGCTTGACCAGCTCGATGGCAAGCTCGCTTTTGCCAATGCCGCTGTCGCCCAGGATCAGGATGCCTTCGCCGTACACTTCCACCAGCACACCATGGCGGGTGATACGCGGTGCCAGTTCCAGATTCAGCACACTGATCAGGCTGCCCATCAGAGTGCAGGTGGTCTCGTTGGAGCGCAGCAGTGCAACACCATGCTTCTGGGCCAGCTCCTGCATCTCCGGGAAGGGAGTCAATTCCTCGCTGCGGCAGACGATAACAGCCGGCGGCTGCTGACGGAACAGCTGATCCAGCGCTTCGTAGCGTTTTTCCGGTGAAAGGCCGGACAGAAAGTTCATCTCGGCCAGACCCATGATCTGCAGACGCAGCTTATCAAAATAATCGTAATAGCCCGCCAGAAACAGACCCGGGCGGTTCACTTCGGCGATCTCCACACAGATCTGATCCAGTTCCTTCGGCGTATAGACAACTTCCATGCTGACACGGTCGGTCAGCGTTTTGAGCGAGACATTGAATGTGCCCATTCTTGTTCCTCCTGTGCTCCCTTTTGCTGCACAGCCCTGCCTGCTGTCAGGTACCGTGCAGGATTCCTTCTTATTATTATAATAGAACGATCGGTAAAAAACAATATTGTGCGGGCGGCTTTTTCGCAGCACGGCAAGAATGCACGCATCAGCGCAGCCATGTACTGTTTTTTTACATTTTTCTTACCTTTACACGGATTTTACATTCCCTCGATTTTGGATTTTACATTGCATCTGTATACTCAAAATCAGGAGAAACACATCAAAAACACGTCAAACAAAAGTGAGGAAATCTTTATGACCATCTTCAATGTCTTTTCCCTGCTTGGAGGTCTTGCCCTGTTCCTGTTCGGCATGGACATCATGGGCAAAGCACTGGAAAAGCAGGCCGGCGGCCAGCTGCAGAAGATCCTGAGCAAGCTGACTGACAACCCCCTTAAAGGCTTTTTCCTTGGCCTGTGCGTCACCGCTGTGATCCAGAGTTCCAGCGCTACCACGGTCATGGTGGTCGGCTTTGTCAACAGCGGCATCATGGAGCTGCATCAGGCCATCGGCGTGATCATGGGCAGCAATGTGGGCACCACTGTCACCAGCTGGATCCTGAGCCTTTCCGGCCTGCAGGGTGACAGCCTCCTCATCAATCTGCTCAAACCCACTTCTTTCAGTCCTTTGCTTGCATTTATCGGCATTTTGCTGTATATGTGTAAGAGTGAGAAGAAAAAAGGCGTGGGCACCATCCTCATCGGCTTTGCCGTGCTGATGACTGGCATGACCACCATGTCTAACGCCGTCCTGCCCCTGCAGAACGAGGCATGGTTCACCAGCCTGTTCACCCGCTTTTCCAACCCCCTTCTGGGCGTTCTGGTGGGTGCCCTTGTTACCGGCATCATCCAGAGCTCCAGCGCCAGCGTCGGCATCCTGCAGGCATTGAGCGCCACCGGCGTGATCACCTACGGCAGTGCCATTCCCATTATCATGGGTCAGAACATCGGCACCTGCGTTACCGCGTTGATCTCCTCTGTGGGTGCCAACAAGAATGCACGCCGTGCTGCCATGGTCCATCTGTACTTCAACATCATCGGTGTGACCATCTTCCTTGTCGGCTTTTACGGCCTGAATACGGTCTGCCACTTTGCTTTTGTGAACACCACCATCGAGGCATGGGGCATCGCTGTGGTGCACTCGGTGTTCAATATCGTGGCAACGCTGGTGCTGCTGCCCTTTGCAAACCTGCTGGAAAAGCTTGCCATCCTCACCATTCCGGATTCGCCGGAAAAGGAAAGCTTTGCGCTGCTGGATGACCGCCTGCTGAACACCCCTGCCGTGGCCGTAGAGCGTGCACGCTCTGCAACTGCTGAAATGGCAGAGCTTGCCCGTGTGGGCGTGATGCAGGCTATGAGCCTGACTCATGATTGGAACGACACCCTTGCGCAGAAAGTCCGCGAGGAAGAGACGCAGGTAGACCGTTACGAGGACGCTCTCGGCACCTATCTCGTTAAGCTTTCCAGCCGTGAGCTGAACCATGCCGACAGCCAGAGCGTAAATACCCTGCTGCACACCATCAGCGATTTTGAGCGTATCAGCGACCATTCCGTAAATCTGATGGAATCTGCCGAAGAGATGCACACCAAAGAAATCCAGTTCTCGCAGGATGCCCGCGACGAGCTGCAGGTGCTGGAGGATGCGGTGCAGGATATTCTGAACCGCACCACTGATGCTTTCCGCAAGGGTGATCTGCATCTTGCCAGCAAGGTGGAACCGCTGGAAGCCGTGGTCAACGAGCTGGTACGTGCCATCAAGGCCCACCACATTGCCCGCCTGCAGGCCGGCAGCTGCTCCATTGAATATGGCTTTGTGCTGGACGACCTGCTGACCAACTATGAGCGTGTGTGCGACCACTGCAGCAACGTAGCCGTTGCACAGATCGAGGTTGCACAGGACAGCTTTGATACCCACGCATACCTCAACGAGCTGCGTCACGGCAATGACACCAAGGAAAGCGAGGAATTCCATCGCCGTCTTGACCGTTACCGTGAACGCTATCTCTTCCCTGAAAATCAATCTGCGGAGGATTTTGACAAATGATCTATATTGTTGAAGACGATGCCGCCATCCGGGAGCTGGAACAGTATGCCCTACAGTCCAGCGGATACGAAGTGACCAGCTTTGAAAGCTCTGAGCCGTTCTGGCAGGCCATGCACGCTGCAGAGCCGGAACTGGTGATCTTAGACGTGATGCTGCCCGGTGAGGACGGGTTTTCCATCCTGAAAAAGCTGCGCAACACCCCTTCCCTGCGCAGGCTGCCCATCATTATGGTCACGGCTAAGTCCAGCGAGCTGGACACCGTGCGCGGGCTGGACTGCGGCGCCGATGATTACATCTCAAAGCCTTTTGGCATCATGGAATTTTTGAGCCGGGTGCGCGCCGCCTTGCGCCGCTCGGCTCCGGAAGCACGTCCCAACGTACTCAGCTTTCACGAGATCCTGCTGGACAATGCCCGTCACAACGTGACTGTGAGCGGAACGCCGGTGGAGCTAACCTACAAGGAGTACAGCCTGCTGCGTTTGCTGCTGGAGAACACCAATCTGGTGGTGACACGCGAGACCATTCTGCAGGTGGTGTGGGGCACCGACATTTCGGTGGAGAGCCGCACTGTGGATATGCATATCCGCACCCTGCGCAAAAAGCTGGGGGATGCCGGCAAATACATCTGCACTGTGCGCAAGGTGGGTTACAAGCTGACCGATGAAGAGGAGGCCGGTGAAGAATGAAGCTGCGCAGCATGGAAGAAAAGATCAGCTACCGCCTGTTCCTGATGGGCTTCCTTGGTCTGCTGTTCACGGCGGCGCTTTGCATCTTTGTTTTTCACAAGGCATTCACGGCTCAGGCATGGACCAGCCTTGAGCGGGAAGCCGATCTGGTAAGCGCCGGTTATGATCTGGTGCAGGACCCGCAGCAGCTTTCGTCCTTTGTTACCAATGATCTGCGCATCACCCTGATCTCGCAGGACGGCAGCGTGCTATTTGAATCTGCTACCGATCAGCCCATGGAGAACCATCTCTCCCGCCCGGAGATCCGTCAGGCCATGACCGAAGGTGTGGGCCGGGACATCCGCGATTCCCAGACCATGGGCTACGAGACCTATTACTATGCCGTACTGTTGCCCAACGGTGAGATTTTGCGCATGGCACAGGATGCAGAAACGGTCTGGTCTATTTATGATTCGACCCTGCCTGCCATCGTGCTGAGCTGCGTTGCACTCATGCTGGCCGCCGCTGTGCTGGCAGCTCTGCTCACCCGTGCATTGGTCTCCCCTGTGCTGAGCATGACCGAAGATCTGGATCATATTCAGGACAATGTTCCCTATAAGGAGCTTGTCCCCTTTGCCGAAAGCATCCACTCTGACCGCATCCTCCGTGAGAACAATGAAAAGATGCGGCAGGAGTTTACTGCCAATGTCAGCCATGAGCTGAAGACCCCGCTGACCAGTATTTCCGGCTATGCGGAGCTGATCGAGACCGGCATTGCAAAGCCTGAGGATGTGCCGGGCTTTGCCCAGAAGATCCATGTGGAGGCCAGCCGTATGATCCAGCTGGTGAACGATATCCTGCAGCTTTCCAGTCTGGACAACGCCAGCGAAGCCGGTTCTGAGCCGGAGATGGAGACAGTGGATCTGCTTACCGTTGCCAAGGACTGCGTAGAGCGCCAGAAGCTGAATGCCCGCCGGGCTTACATCTCACTGAACTGTCTGGGCGAAAGTGCTCTTGTGCACGGCAACCGTGCCCTGCTGGACGAGCTATGCCAGAACCTGTGCGATAATGCGATCCGTTATAATCGTCCCGGCGGTAAGGTACAGATCACCACAGCCTGCAGCCGCGACGGACACTGCACCCTGACTGTGGCCGATAACGGCATCGGCATCCCGAAAGAAGCACAGTCCAGCGTGTTTGAGCGCTTCTATCGTGTGGATAAGAGCCGCAGCAAGGCTACCGGCGGTACCGGTCTGGGCCTTGCCATCGTCAAGCATATCGCACGCATCCACAACGCACGCATCAAGCTGGAAAGTCAGGTGGATGTGGGCACTACCATTACTGTCACCTTCCCCACTGCCAACTGAATCACATCGGTAAAAATCTCACGTCTGCCTGCAATTGCGGGCAGGCGTTTTTTATTGTTATCTTTTCTCTGCCCACACCGTTCTGCAATGCACTGCGCTGCTGCAGATGCACAAGGTCGATGCCCTGCTGCCAGAAAGACTGCACCGTCTGCGTGCACAGTTCTGCCAGCTGTTCGCACTGTGCGGCGCTTGGCTGCGGCGTATCATAGCTGCGCTGACAGTCCAGCCACAGACTGGCAGTTTCTTCCCGCAGGGTGACAGACACGCTGCATCGGCGAACCGTTACCGGCTCACCTTCCAGCCAGAAAGTATGCACGCCGCCCATTTCCAGCAAAAGCCGCGCTGTTTCCGCCTGCCGGGCCTCCAGCTCAATGCTGTTTTCCACTCGCCAGAGGATGCTTGTATCTGCAAGTGCCACTTCCTGTTTCTCTGCCCGCAGCTGCGGCAGAAGCATTCCGTCCTGATACTGGTAAAGCCTCGGCATCTGGTCTGTGCACTGCTTGAGCAACTCAAGCAGTTTGTTCGGAAATTCCTGCTTTTCCGCTGGAAGTTCCTCCAAAAATCCATCGTCCATCTCCAGCACAGAAACTTTTGCCGATACCCTGCCCTGCCTGTTTTCCAGCACCGTACGCTCATACGCTGCAAGCAGCTCTGCCGATGCATTTTGATCGATCAGCAGATAATCGCACAGGCGGTAATCCGCCTTTTGCGGCAGTTGCTTTTGCGCCGCCGCCAGCGCTTTTGCCAGCGTGTCTGCCTGCGCCAACTGCAGCTGCACAGTCCCAGAAGCCTCGGATGCATCGGCGGCGGCTTCCGGAGCCTGATACAGCAGCCCTACGGTGATGGACTGTTCCTTCTGAGCAAGATACAGCGCACGAACCATGCTTTTTTCGGTAGTCTCGCAGCGCAGAAAAATCAGGCACCACCCGATCAAAAGCACCGCACTGAGAGAGCGCAGTTTCTTCTGCTTCATTTTACCGCTCCTTTCCCGCACTGCACCGCGCGCTGCCACACGGTACGCACTGCCGCGCAGAGAAAGCCGGTGCGGAAGATCGCGCAGGTGAGCCAGATGAGCAAAAGCAGCGCATCCATACGGGAGAAAACATCTGCACTCCATGCCCGCAGCAGTTCCTGTTCCGGGTAATCCGCTGCGCCAAATACGAGGCACATCCCGGCAGTAAGACCCGCCTGTGCCAGAAAGGTGAGCCATGGCAGCCAAGACATGCTGCGCGGCTCTTCATAACCTGCAAGAAGCGGCCAGAACAAATACTCCGCATACAGCGGAACACGCGGCCAGCGGGCCAGTTGCACAGCATCTGCCGTCAGCAGGTGCGCCCAGTCCATCTGCCCGGCAAGCCCTGTCAGACAGACCAGCCCACCCAGCAGCACGAACCACCACAGCACCCGTGCCGGAGCATCCCAGCCGGAAGGCGGAATACACCACCCTGCCCAGAGCAAAAGCGGTAGCAGGCCGATCAGCGCCATGGAGCGGAACTCCTGCTGGCAGATGTTCTGGGCCTGCATTACGGTTCCAAACAACTCTGCCAGAAACCATGCTCCTGCGGAAAACAGCCAGACCCACTGCATGGCTGCCCGCTGCCAGCAGGCAGAGAACACCCCACTGATGCATGTGAGCAAAAGAGCCTGAACCGCTCCATGAATAATCATCCCACGCGGAGAGATACCGGTCTGCATTTCTTCTGCCAGCGCAGCTGTCCACACGCTCAGTGCCAGCACGGGAGCAGAAAAGCCTTTCTGTTTTTGCATCATTTTCCCTCCCGTTTCTGCCAGATATTAAAGTCGTGCCCTGAAAGACGGCGGTAGTTGCGGCGGATGATGCCATCCTCTGCCATGGGCCGCTGCGGGAACGGATGCTCCGCCAGATATGGCACCTGCAGGCAGGCTGTGCCGGAAAGACTGAGCAGAACTGCAAAAAAAGCCCCCGCAAGGCCCACCGGCCCGGCAAGACCTGCAGCCAGCACCACACCCAGACGCAGCAGCGTAGCGGGCTCGTACAAAGAGGGCGTGACGAACACCGCGATGGCCGTGATGCTTGCCACAAAGATCACCGGCGTGCTCATAAGCCCGGTGGCAATGGCAGCATCGCCGATGATCAACGCGGACACCAGACTGACCGAATGCCCCAGCGACTGCGGCATCCGCAGACCTGCTTCCCGGATGACCTCCAAAATGAGTATGACCAGCAGCATTTCCGCAAACAGCGGCAGCGGTGTGGCCTTCTCCGCCGCTTCGATCTTGTACAGAAGCTGCGGTGGGATCAGCTCCGGCAGGTAGACCGCCAGACAGACGAACACACCCGGCAGAAATACTGTGAGGTAGAACGAAACATATTTGAGGATGCGCAGAAAAGAGGAAAACACGGCGGTGGATGCATAATCGTCCAAGCACTCAAAATTTTCGCAGAAAAGAGCCGGAAGCACCATGGCAGAGGGACTTCCGTTGACCAGCACCACGATCTTGCCCTCACAGATCTTTGCCGCCGCCACGGCAGGCCGCTCGGTGTAGCTTACCGGCGTGAACAGCCGCGCCTTGCCCGGCAGCAGCCACGGCACAAAGTAACTGGAATCCAGCAAAAGCTCCGGCTTTGCAGCGGCAAGCGCTTTGCGCACACGGATCACCATGGCGGAGTCTGCCCTGTTTTTGCAGTAGCAGATGGCGTATTCCGTTTGCATTTCGGTATCGGCCTGCGCCACCTCCTGCACCAGATGTTCGGTACGGATGAGCCGCCGCAGCAGGCTCAGATTGACCCGCAGCAGGTCGGCAAAGCCTTCGCGGGAGCCGCGCAGATTGCCCTCCCCGGAAGGCTCGTCTACCGAGCGGAACTTCAGTCCCTGCACCGAGAAGGCAATGCCCTTTGCGCAGCCGTCCAGCAGTAAGACCGCCATGCCTGCCGTCATTCGTTTGATCAGATCAGCCAGATCTGTTACCGGCTCACTTTCTGCCGGAAATGCTGAGCCGTGCAGGATCAGCTCAAAGACCTGCGGCCCGGTGCAACGCTGGCCTGCCTGCTGCGGCGGTGTCTGACGGCTGGCCGCATCCAGTAAAAGCTCCCACAAAGAATCCAGGCTTGCCATGCCGTCAAACAGCAGGATGCTTCCCCTGCAATGATAAATCGTGATCTCCTTGGCATAATAATCCGCAGAGGTGCCAAACATTTTGTCCAGCACCGCAAGATTTGCCGCAAGGCTCTGTGATAACTGCCGCATCCAACCACTCCTTTGCACAGCAGTATGCCCGGCTGCAGCGGCATCCATTCCGCCAGAAACGACAGGAGGTCTTGTTACTTGAAGCTTCTGATCTGCCGCACGATCATCATTTATCTGTGCGTTCTGTTTGCCATGCGGCTGATGGGCAAGCGCCAGCTGGGCGAACTGCAGCCCGAAGAACTGGTGTCCACCATTCTCATTTCCAATCTGGCATCCATCTCCATTGAATCGGAAGAGGTGCCCATCACATCCAGCCTGATTCCGCTGTTTCTCATTGCAGCGCTGGAACTGCTGGGCTCCGTGCTGAGCTTCCGCAGCCAGAAATTCTTCAACTTTCTCTCCGGCAGACCCAAAACGGTGATCTTGGACGGGCAGATCGATCAGAAAGCCTTGCGGATGCTGCGGCTGACCACAGCTGACCTGATGGAAGCGCTGCGCGGTAAAAATATTTTTGACCCACGGGAGGTCTCCTACGCGGTGATCGAGACGAACGGCACCCTTTCGGCAGCACTGCGGCCAGAAAAAGAGCCAGCCCGTCTTGCTGACCTGCAGCTGAAGGTGACCCATACCAACGCCACCATTCCCTTTGTGTTGGACGGACAGGTGCTGGAAGACAACCTGCGCTGGTGCGGCAAGGACCGCGCGTGGCTGGAACGCACGGCGCAGGCCAACACCCTGCTGCCGGAAGAAATTTTGCTGCTGATCGGCAACGAGACCGAGGATTATTTTTTGCTAAAAAAAGAGAACCGCCGTGCCGGCGGCTCCCATTGAGGTGAGCGGATGAAGCGGATCTATGCATGTATCGCCATTGTGGGCGTACTGTTGAGCGTGGCCTTTTACAGCAGCTGGAAGGTGCAGAGCTTTGCGGATGTGATCTCGGCAGACCTTGACACCGCCGCCGAAGCCATCCGCAATGCCGACTACCCTGCCGCCCGGCAGGCGCTTGCTGATGGTGCCGACCGGTGCGACCAAATGCGCACCAAAATGAACCACCTGCTGCGCACAGCAGATTTTACCGAGCTGGAAGCTGCGCTGCGGGCGGCGGACGGACACCTGGAAATGGGTGCCCCAGAGGAAGCCTTTGGTGAGCTGCGCCGCGCACAGGTACAGGTGGAAACACTGGAATGGCTCTCGCACCGGCTGGTATAAACAAAAACACCGGCCCTGCCCCATTGGGCGAAAGCCGGTGTTCTGATGCGAATTATTTCTGTGGTTCCTTGCGGTCGCCCATCAGCTTTTTCAGCTCATTGAAAAAACTTTCCACGTCTGCAAACTGACGGTAGACCGATGCAAAGCGAACATATGCCACTTCGTCGATCTTTTTCAGTTCCTGCATGGTCAGCTCACCGATGCGCACGCTGGGGATCTCACGGTCGTAGGAGCTGAGCAGCGTCTGCTCAATGCTGCTTACCGCACGCTCCAGCGATTCGTAGCTGACCGGCCGCTTGGCGCAGGCACGCACCATGGCGTTGAGCAGCTTCTGCCGGTCGAACGGCTCACGGGAGCTGTCCTTTTTGATGACCACAAGCGGAACAGTCTCCACGACCTCATAGGTCGTAAAGCGCATATGGCAGCTCAGGCATTCGCGGCGGCGGCGGATGCGCTCACTGTCTTCGGTGGGGCGGGAATCGATCACTTTGGATTCCTCGGCTCCGCAATAGGGACACTTCATGTTCTGTTCCTCCTGTCCGGTCTGACCGGGCTGTGTTTTTAGGCTTTGGTCTTGGGCTTGCGCTCACTCCACAGCACCCACGCAGAGGTGGAAACGCACAGCGAAGTGTACACGCCGCTGATCATGCCCATCATCAGCGGGAACGCAAAGGTAAAGATGCTGTCCAGACCATACAGCTTTGCCACGATGCACATAACGCCCAGCGCCATCACCGTGGTAATGGTGGTGATCAGGGTGCGGCGGGTGGACTGGTTCACCGAGTGGTTTACCAGCTCTTCAAAGGATGCCTTTTTGCCCATCAGGGTGCGGTTCTCGCGGATACGGTCGTAGACCACAACGGTATCGTTGATGGAGTAGCCAAGGATGGTAAGCATGGCGGCAATGAAGTTGCCGTCCAGCGCGGTGCGCAGCAGCACAAAGGTGCCAAATACCACCATCAGGTCGTTCACAAGCGCCAGCACTGCCATCATGCCGCCGGTCAGGCCGCCGATGTTCTTGAAGCGCAGGGCGATGTACAGCAGGATCAGCACCAGTGCAAACACCACGGCAACCAAACTCTTCTGCAGGAACTTGGTGCCCATGGCAGCGCTGACGTTGCTTAGCGACAGCTGTTCAAAATTGTTGTCCGGGCAGCTTTCGTTCAGGCTGTCCAACAGCTTGGCCACCTGCTCGGTAGTCACTGTTTCGGTACCGGGCATCGAGATTTTCAGGGTCTGGCCACCGGTAGCAACATTCTCGCCGGTCTGCAGAGTCAGGCCGTTATTTTCCAATGCAGAGGATGCAACCTTCTGCACATCCGACATGGTAAAGCTGCCCTCGTAGCTCAGGGTGATCATGGCACCGCCGGTGAACTCGGTATCCAGATGGACACCCAAAACCACAGCGCACAGCACGATGGCTGCCATCAGGCAGGAGGAGATCGTCAGGAAGCGCTTGCGCAGGCCCACAAAGTCGACGGGCTTCTTCTCGGCTTTTTCCTTGCCGGGCTTTTCTGCACCGTAGAGCCAAGGGTTGCGCAGTGCCTTGATGGATGCCGCACCGCGGATCATCACACGGGTAGCAAACACGCCAAACACAAAGTTCAGCAGCACGCCGGTGAGCAGCGTGTAACCGAAGGCATAAATAGTGCCTGCGGTGGAGGGACCAAAGGCAAAGAACACAAAGTGGAGTGCCTTTGCAAACATGCCGTCCGAGGGGCCAAAGGCACCCATCAGCACGATGGCCACGATGACGATGGTCACGTTGCCGTCAACGATGGGGGTCAGGCCGCGGGCAAAACCGCTCTTGAGCGCGCCATCCAGAGACTTGCCGTTTTTCAGCTCTTCCTTGATGCGTTCTGCCGTGATAACATTGGCATCCACGCCCATGCCGATGGCAAGGATGATGCCTGCAATGCCGGGCAGGGTCATGGTAAAGCTTTCAAACACCGGGAAGTAGCCGGAAACGAACGCCAGCGTTGCTGCCACCTGACCAGCCAGTGCAATACATGCAAGGAAGCCCGGCAGACGGTACAGCATCGTCATGAACACCACGATCAGTGCAAAGGCGATCAGGCCGGCCAGAACCATGGCGCTTAGGCTGTTCTCGCCCAGACTGGGGCTGACGGTGGAATAGCTGTCCACCGTCAGTGCAAAGGGCAGTGCGCCGGAGTTGATCTGGCGGGCCATCTTGACGACCTGCTCCTGCGTGAAAGGATTGGAAGCCGAGCTTGTAATGATGGCAGAGCCATCGGTAATAGCAGTATTGACCGTAGCCGTGCTCACGTTTTCATCGTCCAACCAGATGCTGATGGTGCCGCCCGATGCAGCCAGCTTTGTGGTAGCATCGCCAAATGCCTTGGCACCGTCATCGGTGAACTTCAAGGAGACGAAATATTCCGAAGCACCGCCATTGCTGACGGGGCCATACTGAGCTGCGGCGCTCTCGATCATGGAGCCGTCCAGGATCAGCTCACCGTCCGCACTGCTTCCCTCGCGGAAGGTCAGATAGGCGGTGGTGCCGATCTCATCGATTGCAGCTTCCGGGTCAAAATCCGTCTCACCGGACTGCCACGGGAATTCCAGGATTAGACTGTCGGAATTGTTGTCCACATACAGCTCATAGTCGGTCACGTTCAGCGCCACGAGACGGTTCTCAATGACGAGCTGGGCTGCTTCCAGCTGTTCTTCGGTAGCATCGTAGCCATCCGACGGCACAAAGGTGACGTTGACACCGCCCTTGATATCCACACCGAAGCGGATATCCTTTGCACCTTTGATGTAGGTCGTGGTCGTATCGCCGTACTTGGCATACACACCGAAGAACGCAGTATACACAAATACCATGATCAACAGCACTGTGGCGATCAGATGCCATGCTTTGCCTTTTGTTTTCATAAAATTCAGGGAACCTCCAAAAGCAGCAGTTCTTGCAGCTGCCGCCCGTATTCTAGTGCGGACCGCCTGCTCCGGCGGGCCTTATCATTTCCGCAAGGGGGCCGTCGTGCCGGCTTTCTTGCGACAAAACTCCCCTGACGGCCCAAACGGGCCGCACAGAGGAGATAAAATCAAAAAATGTTAGTCTGCCTTGTCAGCCAGCAGTTTTTCTGCCACAGCCAGACGCACACAGATGCACAGCAGTTCGGAAGCGGTTTCCACCTCGTCCAGGCTGGGATAGGTGGGCGCAATGCGCAGGTGAGAATCCTCGGGGTCCTTGTGATAGGGATATGCAGAACCGGCACCGGTCAGGGTCAGGCCCGCATCCTTGCACAGACCTGCCACGCGCTTTGCACAGCCGGGCATCACATACAGGCTGATGAAGTAGCCGCCCTTGGGGTCCGTCCAGTGGGCAATATCCCCGCAGGGGATGAGGTTGTTCTTGAATGCGGTCTTGACGGCATCAAAGCAGGGCACCAGACGACGGCGATGCTTTGCCATGTGGGCCAGCACACCTTCCTTGTTCTTCAGGAAGCGGACGTGGCGCAGCTGGTTCATCTTGTCGTAGCTGATGATCATGACCGAGAAGCGCTTGCAGATATACTTCATGCTGCTCTCGCTGCAGGCAATGGCAGAGACACCTGCGCCCGGGAAGGTGATCTTGCTGGTGGAAGTGAACATGAACACACGGTTTTCGTTGCCGTACTTCTTGCTCTCGTTCAGCAGCACCGGAGTCTCGATGATCTCATCGGTCAGGTGATGGACGATATAGGCTTCATCCCAGAAGATCTTGAAATCAGGCGCAGCGGTCTTCATCTTGGCAAAACGCTCGATGGTCTCATCGCTGTAGGTATAGCCATCGGGGTTGGAATACTGCGGCACACACCAGATGCCCTTGATGTCAGGATCCTCGGCCACCAGCTTTTCCACAATGTCCATATCCGGGCCATTGGGGGTCATAGGCACGCTGATCAGCTCAAAGCCAAACTCCTCGGTAATAGCAAAGTGACGGTCATAGCCGGGCACCGGGCAGAGGAACTTGCGCTTCTCCACCTGAGACCAGGGGCACGGAGACTCCGGGAAACCGAACACATAGCCGATATTGACGAGGTTATACATCAGCTGCAGGCTGGAGTTGCCGCCCACGAACACTTCCTCCGGCTTTACGCCAAAGACATCCGCAAACAGCACGCGGGCCTCCTGCAGGCCTTCCAGCTCGCCATAGTTGCGGGCATCCGTACCGGCATCGGTGGTATAGTCATTCATCTTCAGCAGGTCCATAGCCAGATCCATCTGGTGAGGGCCGGGCTTGCCGCGGGCCATATTCAGCTTGAGGCCCTTGGCCTGAAATTCCTTGTACTTTGCTTCAAGCGCTGCCTTTTCGGCAGTGAGTTCATCACGATTCATTGCAAGATAATTTGCCATTAGAAACACACTCCTTTATCGTACTTCCTGTTACCCATAGCGCCAGAGCGGCATTTTGCGGAGCATTCCTGCCAGGGAGCGTTCCCCATGCCATTCCAGACCTTAATATTATAGTACATTTTGCCCTCGGAAACAAGAATAATAAAGCAAAAAGCCCTGTCAAAAGCAAAAAGCTTTTGAAACAGAGCTTGAATGCCGGGTCTTTGCTCCCCTGCTGTACGCTAAAAGCGTCAGCTCAGAGCGACCTGATTTTTATAGCGCTTGCGCACCGCGCCGTATTCCAGATGTGCTTCGCCGCCTTCCACGGTATCTTCATCCACAGTTACGCGGATGATGGTAGTATCGGTGGGCACCTCGTACATGATGGGCAGCAGAATGCTTTCCATCACGCTGCGCAGGCCGCGGGCACCGGTCTTGCGCTCGATCGTCTTGCGGGCAATGGCGTGGAGTGCTTCATCAGTGAAGTTCAGTTCCACATTATCCATGCTCAGAAGTTCCTTATACTGCTTCACAAGGCTGTTGCGCGGCTCCTTGAGTACGCGAACCAGAGCGTCCTCGTCCAGATCGTCCAGCACGGTAATGACCGGCAGACGGCCGATCAGTTCCGGGATCAGGCCGAACTTGACCAGATCGTGGGGTTCCACCTTGCGCAGCAGAGCCTTCTCCGCTTCGCTGGAATTATCCTTCAGGCTGCTGCCGAAGCCCAGTGCGGACTTATCGGTGCGGCGCAGGATATACTTATCCAAGCCATCAAATGCACCGCCGCAGATGAACAGGATGTTGGTGGTGTCGATCTGGATGAACTCCTGCTGCGGGTGCTTGCGGCCGCCCTGCGGAGGAACATTGCTCACAGTGCCCTCCAAAATCTTCAACAGGGCCTGCTGCACGCCCTCACCGCCCACATCGCGGGTGATGGAGGGGTTCTCACTCTTGCGGGTGATCTTGTCGATCTCGTCGATATAGATAATACCGATCTGTGCCTTCTGCACATCAAAATCCGCTGCTTGGATCAACTTGAGCAGAATGTTCTCCACATCCTCGCCCACATAACCGGCTTCGGTCAGGGTGGTGGCATCGGCAATGGCGAAGGGAACGCCCAGCATTTTTGCCAGAGTCTGTGCCAGCAGGGTCTTGCCCACGCCGGAAGGACCCAGCAGCAGCACGTTGGACTTCTGCAGCTCCACATCGCTGCCCTTGCCGCTGAGGATGCGCTTGTAGTGGTTGTAGACCGAGACGGCCAGCACACGCTTTGCCTCGTCCTGACCGATCACGTACTGATCCAAACCTTCCTTGATCTCAGCCGGGGTCAGGATGTTGATATCCAGATCGTCCGCAGGCTGGATGTGTGCACGGTTTGCACCGCGGGCCGGTCGGGCGCTTTTGGGCTGATCCGGCTTGTCGGAAAGCAGGTCGTGGCACAGGCCGATGCATTCGCTGCAGATATTAACACCGGGGCCGATGATCATACGCTCCACTTCGTCCTGATGCTTTCCGCAGAAGCTGCAGACCAGATCCTTTTCGTTTTTGTCTCTGCCGGAATTGTTATTTGCCATAGCTGTTTTTCCTTATCCTGGGTAAATTAAATGTCGGCGGCTCAGCGGTGGGCAATGACCTCATCGATCAGGCCGTATTCCTTTGCCTGCAGTGCGGACATATAGTTGTCGCGCTCGGTATCCAGCTGGATCTTTTCCAGCGGCTGACCGGTGTACTCGCTGAGCATGTGGTTCATCTTATCGCGGATATACACCATGTGCTCGGCATGGATCTTGATATCGGTGGTCTGGCCGGAAAGGCCGCCACCCTGCCCGCCGATCAGCGGCTGATGGATCAGAATTTCCGAGTTGGGCAGTGCAAAACGCTTCCCCTTGGTGCCGCTTGCCAGCAGGAAGGCACCCATGGAAGCTGCCATGCCCATGCAGATGGTGGAAACATCGCACTTGATATACTGCATGGTATCGTGGATAGCCATGCCGGCGCTGATGGAGCCGCCGGGGCTGTTGATATACAGGCTGATGTCCTTGTCCGGGTCCTGCCCTTCCAGATACAGCAGCTGTGCCACAACAAGGCTGGCGGAGGTATCGTTGACATCCTCGCTCAGAACGATGATGCGATCGTTCAAAAGACGGGAGAAAATATCATAGGAACGCTCGCCATGGGACGACTGTTCCACAACGTAAGGAACAAAACTCATAAAGTTCGCCTCCTGAAATGGAATATAGTATTTGCAAAATTGACCGATACGGTTTCCCTGCCGGTTCTGCCGTATCGGTCAATTTTTACAACCTTTGATTGAAACCGTGCAGCATACTGCCCGCTTCAAAGGAACACAGGAGCTGATTACTCAGCGTCTGCAGCCTTCTCTTCCTCAGCAGCCTTCTCCACGATGTTTGCGTGGCTCTTGATGAAGTCGATGGCCTTGTTGATGGCCAGATCCTTCTTCAGGTCGTCAACATTGACCAGCTCACGAACCTTGTCCTCTTCCATCTTATACTGGTCAGCAATGCGCTTGATCTCAGCGGAAACTTCCTCCTCGGAAGCCTCGATGTTCTCAGCAGCAGCAACAGCCTCCAGAGCCAGACGGATCTTGACCTGCTTCTCAGCCTGCGGCATGAAGGAAGCGCGGAACTGCTCCATAGTCTGGCCCATATACTTCAGGTAGTCCTCGAGGCGCAGGCCCTGCTGCTCCACGCGGAATGCGAAGTCATTGACCATCTCGTCCATGCGGGCATCATACATTGCCTGGGGGATCTCACCCTCCATGCTCTCGATGACCTGATCCACCAGAGCGTTCTCAACAGCCAGATCGTCCTGCTTGTCCAGCTGCTCCTGATTGTTCTTGCGGATGGAAGCCTTGAACTCGTCCAGAGTGTCGTACTCAGAGCAATCCTTAGCCAGCTCGTCATCCAGAGCAGGCAGCTCCTTGTACTTCACTTCGTGCAGCTTGATCTTGAACACAGCAGCCTTGCCAGCCAGTTCGGCAGCCTGATACTCGGTGGGGAAGGTAACGTTCACGTCGAACTCTTCGCCAGCGGAGTGGCCAATGATCTGATCCTCAAAGCCGGGGATGAAGCTGCCGCTGCCCAGAGTCAGGCTGTAGTGCTCAGCCTTGCCGCCCTCGAAAGCCACGCCATCGACGAAGCCCTCGAAGTCGATATCAGCGATGTCACCGTTCTCAGCAGCGCCCTCACGGGTCAGCTCACGGGCATTGCGCTCCTGCACACGCTTCAGCTCAGCTTCAACAGCCTCGTCAGAAACAGTATGGACAGTCTTTTCAACCGTCAGACCATTGTAGCTACCAACCTTGACTTCGGGCTTGACAGCGACCTTGACGGTCAGGGTGACACCGTTGGTCTCATCAGCAGAGTCAACAGTGACCTCCGGACGGCCGACCGGCTCAACGCCAGCTTCCTTGACAGCAGCCTCGAAAGCCTCGGGGAACAGCTCATTGATGGCATCATAGGTAAAGACATCAGCGCCGTACATCTTCTCGATCAGAGCGCGGGGAGCCTTGCCCTTACGGAAGCCGGGAACAGCGTACTTCTTGCCTTCCTTCTTGAAAACATCGGCAACAGCCTTCTTGAAAGCCTCTGCGTCGATGGAGAACTGCAGTTCTGCCATGCTCTTCTCGAGCTTTTCACACTTGATGAAATTCATTTGTTTTTCCTCCACTCAAAAATTCTATTGCGCAGGGCAGGAAGTTTTTGCCCTTTGCAACCGCGCACTGCGTCCTGGATGAACTTGCTTTTGCAATATGCGGGGACGCGCGCGCTCAATTGGGTGCAACAATCGCGTCAAAAACTATTATAGCACGCTCCTGACACAATTGCCAGCCCAAATTGTTAATTTTTATTGGTTTTAACGGTTCAATTGATGCGGTACGGGCAAAAACGCAGCCCATCGGCACTGACCAGCTTGTAGTGGATGCCATCCACATCGCCCTGCACCGCATAGCGGATGGCATTGCCGTGCAGATGGCCATAGTAGCAGGTCCTGATGCTGTATTCCTTTAAGGTGGCCACGATCTCCGGCGCACTGGTGCCGGTATACACCGGCGGATAGTGCAGGAACACCAGCTTTTCCAGCCCGGGTTCGGCGGCATCCAGACTCATGCGCAGCCGTCCGATCTCGCGGTTCATCACCTTTTCGTCGTGGGCCTCGCCTGCATCAAACAGCCAGCCGCGGGTACCGCACAGTGCATACCCCTCTACACTGTAAGAGTTGTTGTGCAGAATGTGCAGGGTATCAAAGCCTTCTGCTTTGAGGTAGGCATTCATCTTGTTCACGGTAGACCACCAGTAATCGTGGTTGCCCTTCATGATGATCTTCTGCCCGGGCAGGCTCTGCAGAAATTCAAAATCCTTACGGGTATCGGTCAGGCGCATGGCCCAGCTGATATCGCCCGCCAATACAATGGTATCCTCTGGTTTGATGAGCTTGCGCCAGTTTTTCTCAAGGCGCTCCACATAATCATTCCAGCCGGGAAAAATATCCATCGGCTTGGAAGCGCCCAGAGAAAGGTGGGTATCGCCAAGCACAAAAAGTGCCATGTTTTTTCTCCTGTTCTAAATGCAGCAGGATGTGTTATTCCTGATAGCCCAGCGCCACCTCGGCGATCTGCGCGGGATCGATCACGGTGTTAAAGCGCTCCGGCTTCTGGCGCAGTGCGGCAAGGCTTGCCGGTGCGGTATGCGCGGTAGCTGCTTCCAGCTGCTGCATTGCTTCAAAATCATTTTCCGGGGCGGTGCGGCCCAGTGCTTCCAGCACACTGCGCGGGAACTTGAAGGGAGACGCGGTGGACAGCACCACCATGGGCACGCCCTCGCGCTTTTTCTGCGCTGCCACATGGAACGCAACGGCGGTGTGGGTATCACACAGGTAATTGTCCTTCTCGTAGCGGACACGGATCTCCCCTGCCACTTCTTCCTCACTGCTCCAGCCGCAGGAGAAGTTCTCCTGAATGGCAGCCAGCGTCTCCGGACGCACAGTATAGCTGCCGGTCTTGGCAAGGCTCTTCATCAGGCCCGCCACCTCGGCATCACTGCCGGTGACATGGTACAGAAGGCGCTCGAGGTTCGAGGACACCAGAATGTCCATGCTGGGCGAGGTGGTCTTGAAGAACTCCCGCTTTGCGGTGTAGGTGCCGGTGGTGAGGAAATCGGTCAGCACGTTATTCTCATTGGAAGCGCAGACCAGCTTGCCCACGGGCAGGCCCATGCGCTTTGCATAGTAGCCTGCCAGAATGTCGCCGAAGTTGCCGGTGGGTACGCAGAAGTCCACTTCATCGCCGAAGGTGATCCTGCCTGCCTTGAGCAGCTGGGCATAGGCGGCAAAGTAATAGACGATCTGCGGCACCAGACGGCCCCAGTTGATGGAGTTGGCGCTGGACAGGCGGATGTTCCGCTTGGCAAGCTCTGCTGCAATGGCAGTGTCACCAAAGACCTTCTTCACGCCGGTCTGTGCATCATCAAAGTTGCCGCGCACAGCGTACACTGCCACGTTGGCACCCTCCTGCGTTGCCATCTGCAGGCGCTGGATCTCGCTGGTGCCGCCCGTGGGATAGAACACTGCAATCTCCACGCCCGGGATATCATGGTAGCCGTCCAGAGCTGCCTTGCCGGTATCGCCGCTGGTCGCCACAAGGATCAGGGTCTTTTCCGTGCGGCCCAGATTCTTTTTGGCTTCCACCAGAAGCTTCGGCATCAGCTGCAGAGCATAATCCTTGAATGCACAGGTAGGGCCATGCCACAGCTCTAAGGCATAGGTGTCCCCTTCCACCGGGGCAAGATAGCCCGCCTTGCCGCCAAAGGCCTCTCCGTAGGTCTTGTGGGCAGCTTCGGTCAGGAAATCCTGCGAGTAGTCGGTCAGATATTCTTTGATGACGGCAGCTGCCATGGCCGGGTAGTCCAGCTCGCACAGTGCCTTCACATCCACCTGCGGAAAGCTTTCCGGTACAAACAGACCGCCCTCGTTGGACAGGCCCTGTGCGATTGCTTCCGAGGAAGTCACTTTGCGGTTTTGGTCTCTGGTACTAAAAAACTGCATTGTTGTCGCTCCTTTTTCGCCGTAGAACGTGCAAAGCACGCTCTTCTGCTGTGGCAGAGAAGCCCTCTGCCCGTACATTTTCCCACCGGGGCCGTTGCTTTACGTGAGAAAAGCGCCCCTTATAATATGTACCATCCAGCGCCCGCTGTCAAGAGGGAACACTTCTGCCACGTCAAATCGCACCGGTGCATCGCTCAGGCCGTTCTGCTGCAGATAATACTGTGCTGCACGGATCAGGCGGCGCTGTTTGGGCCGGTCCACCGCTTCTGCCGGGCTGGCCAGAGAGCCTTCCGCACGGGTCTTGACCTCACAGATGACAATGGTCCCATCCGGCTCCTGCACCACAACATCCAGCTCACCCATCCGGGTGTGGAAGTTGTGTGCCAGCAGCCTGCAGCCCTGCTTCTGATACCAGCGGGCCGCAGTTGCTTCTCCCCTGCGCCCTGTCTCGGCGCGGTTCACTTTCCGTTCTCCGGCCAGTAGCCTTGCTTTTTGAGGAAGCTGCGGCGGTAGAACGGCTGGATGCCGTACTGGGCGATCAGCTCATAGTGGAGCTTGGTCGGGTAGCCCTTGTGCTTTGCCAGCTGATACTGCGGATACTGTCTGTCCAGTTCCAGCATATAGCGGTCACGGCTGACCTTGGCAAGGACGGATGCTGCGCCGATGCTGGCACTGGTGGCATCGCCCTTGACCACCGGCTGTGCCGGGACCAGCAGCCCTGCCGGGGTGCGGTTTCCATCCACGAGAACAAGGTTCGGCACGATGTCCAGCTCTTCCACGGCCTGCTTCATGCCGCCCATGGTGGCGTTGAGGATGTTGTCCCGGTCAATAATCTCCGGCCCCACAAAAACAATTTTGTAGGCCAACGCCTTTTCAATGATCTCATCAAACAGAGCTTCCCGCTTTTTCTCGGTAAGCTTTTTGGAGTCGTTGATGCCAAAGACCGGATTCTCCGGGTCCAGAATACAGGCCGCTACGCACACCGGGCCGCACAGAGGGCCGCGTCCGGCTTCGTCCACGCCTGCAAAGCAGCCGTACTGACTGCGTACAGCGGCATCGTATTCATACAGCGGAGCCGAGATCTCCTCGTCGGAACGGCGCTTCATTCGTCATCCTCCTCGGCAAAATCAGCCAGATCATCCCGCTGCGGCGGACGCTCCAGCGAGATGCGGCCCCACTTGCAGGCGCGGAACTCGTCCACCAGCATAATGGCGCAGCGCTCGGTGTTCACCTCGCCGCCGCGCACCAGCAGACCGCGCTTGCGGCCGATGGCTTCCATCAGCTCGTAGGGCGGCAGGGCCAGCGTTTCGGCATCCAGCTTGTAGCGCTGGGCCACAAGGTCGGGGTAGTTGCGGCGCACCTCGTCCAGCAGGTTCATGGCCAGCTCTTCCACATCCAGAATATCATCCTTGATGGAGCCGATAAAGGCCAGATTGGACGCAATGGTCTTGGAGTCAAACTTCTTCCACAGTACGCCGGGCATATCCAGCAGATCAAATTTGTCGGTGCTGACCCACTGTTTGCCCTTGGTTACGCCCGGGCGGTCTGCCGCCTTGGCGCGGGCAGAGCCTGCAAAGGTGTTGATGAAGGTGGATTTGCCCACATTGGGGATGCCGCACAGCATCACCTGTGTTTTGGCACCGCCCATGCCGCGGTTCTGGCGGCGTTCCAGCAGGCCCGCCAGTTCTTTTTCAATGGCAACCTTTACCGCATTGGCACCGCCCTTCTGCTTGGCGCTGATGGCCACACAGCCGGCATCTGCCGCACGGAAATACTTGATCCATTCTTCCGTTACAGCCGGGTCTGCCAGATCGGCCTTGTTCAGCGCGTATAGTTTCGGCTTGCGGGCCGTGATGCGCTCGATCTCCGGGTTCAGGCTGGAAAGCGGGATGCGGGCATCCAGCAGCACAAGGCTGGCATCCACGTGCTGGATCTCCTGCTCCATCATGCGCAGAGTCTTGGTCATGTGGCCCGGGAACCACTGAATATTGTACTGGTTTGCAAAGCGGGTATCCATTTCGTTCATTTTACCACCCCAAAATCTGTAAAGGGCATAAAGCACAAAAGCACCCTGCCCAGAATGTCCCGTTCGTCAATGCAGCCCACATAGGTGGAACGGCTGTCCAGTGATTGGTTGCGGTTATCACCCATCACGAACACCGTGCCCTCCGGCACCGTATACGGGAAAGTTACATCATAGCCAAGATAAGTAGGCTCTGCAATGTAGTCCTCCTGCAAGACCTCGCCGTTCACCGCCACGGTGCCGGTCGCATAATCGATGGAGACCGTATCGCCGCCTTTGGCGATGACACGCTTGACCAGCGGCTTGCCGTAGGAGGTATAGCTGTCCACAATGACCACGTCACCACGCTGCGGTGTATAGCCTGCTCCCCACACGATGAGCTTATCACCGTTCACCAGTGTGGGCACCATGGAGCTGCCGTCCACCTGAATGATGCGGAAGAAAAACGAAAAGATCAGCACCAGCACCAGCGCTGCCGAGATCAATGCCTCGTACCATTCCAGCAGGTTCTGCCCACGCACGGGCTTTGCCTGTTCCTGTTTTTCCATATCCGGTACACCTCACCTTCTGGTTTTACACTGCTGACCCGATTATACCGCAGCCGACAGGCTCTTCGCAAGAACGGTGCCTGCAAAAAGCCGCATTTTTTCCGAAATTTTGATAAAGAAAAAAGGGACAACAAGGTTGTCCCTTTTCTCCCGTTTCAAATCGGGGATGATCAAATATCGCTCTTGACCTTGGCAGCCTTGCCCGTACGACCACGCAGGTAGAACAGCTTTGCGCGGCGGACCTTGCCCTTGCGGACAACGGTGACCTTCTCAACGAAGGGGCTGTTGATGGGGAAGACACGCTCGATGCCAACACCGTAAGCAACGCGGCGAACGGTGAAGGTCTCAGCAACGCCACCGTGCTTCTTTGCGATCACAGTGCCCTCAAAGGCCTGAATGCGCTCACGGTCGCCTTCCTTGATACGAACATCAACGCGGACGGTATCGCCAACGTTGAACTGGGGCTTTTCAGCCTTGATGCTGCCTTCAGAAATAATCTTCAGTGCGTCCATTTTTGAATCCTCCATTTGTTTTTAGACGTTCATACACGGCACTTTGCCGTCAGAGGACCGCCCGTTTAATGATATTGTCATTAACCCCGCTGTGGTCTCAGCGGACACTAACGCCTAAATAGGATATCACAAAACTTGCGTGAATGCAAGCGTTCTGACCAAAATAAATGCAAAAATTTTCTGTTTTGCCCAACAGACGGTCTTTCACGCTCCGATCAGACAAACAGCTGCTTATCTGCCGTCAAAAACTTTTTGCGCAGGATGTTGGCGCTGACAGCAGGCAGGCCGAATTTTTCTTCCAGAAAGCCGGTGAGCAGCGAGGGGTTCAGGTTCAGTTCCTGTGCGGCCGGCATGCACAGATCCATGTGCAGGCTGTCCCCCTCCGTGGTGTACTCCACCTTGGGCAGATGTTCCTTCAGCTCAATGATCTTGTTGCCCTTTTTGCCGTGCTTTTCCACCGGGGCGCTTTCCAGCGCGTTGTACTGATCCAGCGCCGCAGCCGCTGCCGCCGGGTAGGTGATGCGATAGCATGCGTAGGCAATGAGGTCCGCCTTCATCTGCACCGGGCCAACGTGCGTGATCACGATGCCTGCGGGCATGATGGCATTGAGGGCCGCTTTCCACTGTTCAAAATCCGGGGCTTCCGCTTCGGTCTTGACGTCCACGCACTCGCACTCGCTCTCCTGCCCCAGCGAAAGCGGGCAGGCAAAGGTCATATAGATGTGGGGATTGAAACCCAGCGTATGCCACACCGGCAGGCCGCTGCGCTTGAGCACCCGCTGCATCACCCGCTGCAGGTCCAGCAGGGAGATGTAGGAGGCCTCATTCTTTTTCTCAAACGAGATTCTTACTGTAATCAAAGCAGGGACCTCCTAACAGGTGATTTGCACCGCAGCCGTGGCAGGCACGGTTGCAGGGCTGGGTGGTCTGGGCGGCAAGAGCCTTTTGGTACTCCCGCACCAGATATTCGTGGGTAACACCGTAGTCCATATGGGACCAGGGCGTTACCTCGTCCAGACCAATGGGGCGCTGACAGTAGAACGCCGGGTCGATGCCCAGATCTGCAAAGGTCTGCAGCCAAGTATCGTACTTGAAGCACTCCTCCCAGCCGTCAAAGTAGCAGCCGCGCTTGTAGGCTTCCACAATGACCGGTGCCAGACGGCGGTCGCCCTTGGCGAACACGCCCTCCAGAAAGCTGGTGGTGCTGTCGTGGTAGTTGACCTTGATCTTGCGGCTGCGCACACTTTCCAGCAGGTGCTTCTGCTTGGCGCGCAGCATTTCTTCGGTGTCCATGGGCACGAACTCAAACGGCGTATGGGGCTTGGGCACAAAGCAGGCACAGCTGATGGTCACCTGTACACCCTTGCCCTTGCCGCGCTTGGGCAGCGAATAATAGAGGTCTACCACCTTCTGCGCCGTCTCTGCGATGCCCTCAATGTCCTCCATGGTCTCAGTGGGCAGGCCCATCATGAAGTAGAGCTTGACCGAGGTATAGCCCGCGTTGAATGCAATGGTGCAGGTCTTTTCGATCTCGTCCCATGTGACATTCTTGTTGATGACATTGCGCAGGCGCTGGGTGCCGGCTTCGGCGGCGAAGGTCAGGCCGCTTTTGCGCACCTTGGTTGTCTTTTCAATGAGGCTCTGGGAGAAGTTGTCCACGCGCAGCGAAGGCAGCGACAAACTCACATGCTCCTTGGGTGCCCACTCGTTCAGATCGTCCAGCAGCTCTTCCAGCTGGCCGTGGTCAGAGGTGGACAGGCTGGAAAGGCTCAATTCTTCATAGCCGGTGTTAGCGCACAGCTCCTGCGCCGCCCTGTTCAGAAGGCCCGCGTCACGCTGGCGCATGGGACGGTACAGAAAGCCCGCCTGACAGAAACGGCAGCCGCGCACACAGCCGCGCAGCACCTCAATGCTGGCGCGGTCCTGAATGGCACCCACCATGGGCACCACGAAATTCGTAGGCGGGGCAAACTCGTTCAGGTCCTTGATGATGGCCTTGGTGATGCGCGCCGGGATGCCCGGCTCATTGGGGGTGATGGCCTTGACCCGACCATCTTCGTAATACTCCACATCGTAGAACGCCGGGATATAGACGCCGGGGATCTTTGCAATGCGCAGCAGCAGTTCCTTTTTGGAAACGCCGCCCTCCTTCTTGGCCTTTTCGATCTCGGCGCAGATGCCGGGCAGCTGGTTTTCGCCCTCACCCAGCTGGACCACATCAAAAAAGTCCGCGATCGGCTCCGCATTGCAGGCACAGGGGCCGCCCGCCACGATCAGCGGCCAGCTTTCATCGCGATCCTTGGAATAGAATGGGATGCCCGCCAGATCCAGCATAGCCAGAATATTGGTATAGGAAAGCTCGTACTGCAGGGTGAAGCCCACTGCATCAAAAGCGGTGAGCGGATCCTTGCTCTCCATGGTGTAGAGCGGCAGACCAAGACGCTCCATCTCGGCCTTCATATCCAGCCACGGCATAAAAGCACGCTCGCACCACCAGTTTTCGTGGCTGTTGAGCAGCTCATACAGGATCTTTTCGCCGAGGAAGGACATGCCTACCTCATAGGTGTCCGGAAAGCAGAACGCAAAGCGGACATCCACTTTTTCTTTGTCCTTATATACACTGCCGGGTTCTCCGCCGGTATAACGACCAGGCTTCTGTACCCGTCCCAGTGCTTCTTTCAGTTTTGGATCAAACATCGAGTCCTCCAATAAACAGTCCATTTTTACACGTCATTTTATTGTACCCGAAATGAGCTGTTTTTTCAATCATTTCCCTTAAACTTTTTGCCTGCACGCCGCATTTCGCACAGGCAGGATGCCAGCTGCGCCCCATCCAGCGGTGGAACGGGCAACAGATTGAATCCCCCGGTCAGCAGATTTGCCGCCCAGAAGGCACTGCCGCGGATGGTCAGTTCCTGTTCCAGCCGCAGTGCCCAGATGCCTGCCAGCATGAAATTGACCGCCGGACCTACAGCAGCCAGCCAGAAGAGCCGCCCCGGTGAAAGGCCCCGGGCCGGAGCGTCCATCCGCATACAAAAGCCAGTCATGGTCACCTCAATGACCGGAAAGCGGCGCAGAAACACACAATACACCAGAATGTGCCCGCACTCGTGCAGGAACGCCGCCAGCAGCCCCAGCCGCAGAAAGCCGCTTGCATCAAAGTAGAGCAGAAAATACAGTGCGCTACATAAAAGCAGCGGGTCGCGGAACACCAGCGGCCCCAGCTGCCGGGAATCATGCAGCTTCATGAGGAAAGGCCCAGCGCATCCGCCGGGTCACAAGCTGTTCCCTGCCGGTACAGTTCAAAATGCAGGTGTGCTCCCGTAGCGCGCCCGCTGCGCCCTGCTGCGCCCAGCAGCTGCCCTGCTTCCACCACCTCGCCCGGGCGGACATAGGCGTACTGCAAATGGGCGTAAAGTGACTCGCTGCCATCTGTATGGAGAACACGCAGACAGGTGCCATAGCTTGTGCTGCGGTATGCCTGCACCACCGCACCGCCTTCCGCAGCAAGCACTTCTGTTCCCTCTGCACAGGCAAGATCAATGCCCTTATGGAACGTCCTTTCCCCGGTAAAAGGATCCTGCCGCCAGCCGTATCCGTCCGAAACACGGTACTGTGTGGTGTCCAGCGGGAAACAGAGCTTCCCCGTTTTTTTCTGCGCCCGCACCGGAAGCACCAAGCACACCAGCAGTCCGGCTAAAACTGCCAGAAAAATCACCCTCCGTCTGGGCTGCTCCCTGCCGTGCCCGGCTCGTCCCCATCGCTTTGCCCGCACCTTCTGCCTCCCGCCTTCCGTTTGCTTTTTATTTATGCAGGCAAACACGCAAAAAGACCCGGCAGAGGGTTTGCTCTGTCGGGTCTTGCAAATATTATCTGCGCAACCTGAAGAAATCCAAAATCCGTTTCAGGCGGCTTCTGGGGGCGGGTGTCTCCACCACCACCGGCTTTATCGGCTTGGCTGCAGGGGCAAGCTGCGGCTCTGTACGCTTTTTATGATTGACCATCTGTTCCAGCTGGTCAAAGCGGTCGCCGCTTTCCGGTGCCGCAGCAGATTCCGGGTGAGAAGCTTCTGCCTGTTTTGCAGCGGGAGCCACTTCCGTTTTCGCAGCTTCTGGCTTTTCTGCTTCGGCAGAGGGTTCAGGCTGTTTTTCCTGCGCAGCGGCAGAAAGCCTCCAAGGCTCCGGCTGCGTCCAGTCATTTTTCAACAGCTCATACATGCCCATCTGGCCGTTCACCAGTGCTTCGCCCTCAGCGGGCTTTACCTTCTGGTAGCTGCCGTCCGGGCGCATCTCGCGGGCATTGACATTATCCCGCAGCTGCAGCTGCAGAATGTCGGTAAGCTTCCGCACCAGCACGGGATCCTCCACGCGCACGCCCACCTCCACGCGGCACTCGGTGTTGCGGGTGAGGAAATCGCCGGATGCAATATAGATGCGGGTATGTGCACCATCGAAGAAGCTGTAAATGCGGCCATGCTCCAGATAACGACCCACAAGGCTGCGGATATGCAGGTTCTCCGTCTTGCCGGGCACGCCGGCGCGCACGCAGCAGATGCCGCGCACGATCATATCAATGCGCACACCGGCACAGCTGGCTTCCTGCAGCTTAAGGATGATATCCCGGTCGCTGATGGAATTGTTTTTCAGGATCATGGATGCCGGACGGCCCATGCGGGCGGCGGCAATGACACGATCCATTTCTTCCAGCAATACGCTCTTGAAGCGCAGCGGTGCTACCAGCATCCGGTCGCTCTCCTCAGTCAGCTTCTGCACGGCAAGGTTCTGGAACACATTGGAAGCTTCCTCGCCAATGCCATGGTCTGCCGTAATGAAGGAATAGTCCGTGTAAAGCTCACTGGTCTTTTCGTTGTAGTTGCCGGTGCCGATCTGGGTGATATAAGAGTAGCTCTCTTTGCTCTTTTTGGTGATAAGGGTCAGCTTGGAGTGCACTTTGTAATCATCAAAGCCATAAATGACCGTACAGCCTGCGCTTTCCAGCTGTTTCGACCAGTCGATGTTGTTCTGCTCGTCAAAGCGGGCGCGCAGCTCCACCAGCGCCACCACCTCTTTGCCGTTCTCAGCGGCTTCCATCAGCGCCTGCACGATCTGGGACTCCCGCGCCATACGGTACAGTGTCATTTTGATGGAAATGACCTCAGGATCATGGGCAGCCTTTTTGAGCATGGCAATGAAGGGCCGGATGGACTGGTACGGGTAGCTGAGCAGCACATCGTGCTTCTGCACCTCAGCGGCAAGGTCGTAGTCCGGCGGCGGCAGCATGGGCCGTGCAGCCGGGTAGAACAGTTCCGGCCGCCCCTCCGTTTCCATGCGGCCGGTGAGCTTGTAGAAAAAGCTCAGATCCAGCGGGCTTTTCTGCTCGAACACCCGTTTATGGGTGAGCAGCAGACGGTTGCACAGCAGGCGTTCTACCTCCGGGGCCGGGGCAGGCGTGATCTGCAGACGCACCGCAGCCAGCTTGCGGCGGCGCTTGAGCAGCTCGGTCATGATCTCGCGGTAGTCGATATCATGATCCATCATGCCCTCTTTTACGTCGATATCCGCATTGCGGGTAACGCGGAAAAGACATTTTTCCTGAATCGTCTCTTTGCCAAAGATGCTGGCCGCAAAGTGCAGCACCAGCTCTTCGGTAAGTGCAAACTGCGTTTCGCCGTCTTTTTTTACAACGTGCATCCGTTCCATCTGGCTGGAAATGGGAATGATGCCAAGGCTCTGCCCTGCCGGGTGTTTTTCCTTGAGCAGAACGCCAAGGTAAATCTCCTTATTGCGCAGGAACGGGAACGGATGGCGGTTATCCACGATCTGCGGGCTGAGGATGGGGAACAGCTCCGTTTGGAAGTACTTCTTCCAGAAGTGCTCGTCCTCCTTGGACAAGTGGTCAAGATCCACCTTGCGCCAGCCGCACTCCGCCAGTGCTTCCAGCGCCTTTGCGTAGTATTTATCGCACTCCTCCTGCAGCTGTGCCGTTTTGGGCATGATGGCAGTCAGCTGTTCCGCCGCGGACATGTTGGTCTTATTTTCCCTCTTGACCTTTTTGCCCTGTTCCTGTTCCAGATTGGCGCGCTCCTGCAGAGAACCCACGCGCACCATAAAAAACTCGTCCAGATTGGAGCCGTAGATCGCAAGAAATTTGACCCGCTCTGCAAGCGGAACATTTTTATCTTTGCCCAGCGCAAGAACGCGCCGGTTGAAATCCAGCCAGCTCAGTTCCCGGTTGATAAAAATGGTATCGTCACTCATAATCATTCCCCTTTTTGCTGCGCCGGGCCGCCGGCTGCGGCTCAGCTCACGGTTGCCATTCCTGCCCAGGAATTCACAATGGTCTGTGTCAGGCCCGGAACATTGGCTGCATCTTCTACCCGTTCAAACGGGCCATTCTGCGTCCGGTAATCCAGAATCGTCTGTGCGCGCTTTTCCCCTACGCCCGGCAGTGTGCACAGCGCAGAGAAATCGGCAGTGTTCAGATCCACCAGCACATACTGTTCCAGCCCGGTCGTATCCGGCAGGACCTGCGGTTCGGCAGCCTGCAGCGGCACGGCAAAGCCAAAGGCCAGCACTGTGCACAAAACCACCGCCGCCAGCGACAGCGCAAGAAAGAGTTTTTCCTTCTTTTGCAGGACCAGAAGATGCGTTTCTCTCATTGTACCTGACTTTCCTCCAAAAAGAAAGGCTTCTGCGAAAGAATTTGCAGAAGCCTTGCACAAATTTTACGCCAAATTTTCAGCATCCCGCACCATACGGTACAGCACTTCCACTGCAGAACCTGCCGCAGCATCGGTCAAAGTGACCTTTTGGGCAGCAAGACGCAGCTCAGCCGGGGCATCCGCAGCTGCGGTGCTCTGGCTGGAAGCGCGCACCATGTCCAGCATAGACAGCCCTCCGGCAAGTACCAGCACATCTTCCGGGTCGATGCCCACCGGCATACACACGGCATCCAGCATTTCACGGCCGGAGACGGTTCTGGGGGTCAGGATCAGCGTATCCGCTGCGGCACGCTCGCCCAGCAGCACCGCTGTGCGGTCGCCCAGAGATTTTTCCAGTAGCGAGATCATGGGCACTGCCTTGCTGTCCTGATACAGCAGCACCCGCAGCACTTCTTCCCCCTTGATATCTGCCGCGTTTGCCAGCAGATAAGGGGTCCATTCCTGCCGCAGATGACGCTCCAATGCCTCGCTCATGCGCAGCACGCGGGTAGTACCGTCGGTCATCTGCAGGGCAATGCCCACGCCCTCTGCCACCGGCAGGCGGGCGAACAGGTCGGCATCCTGCCCGGCAAAGGTGCACAGCGGCTGGCGGGTGCCATCGGCAAAATGGTAGGTCATGGCACCGCCGCACACCAGCGCAGGAGCGCTGAGCCGCACACTGCCCAGAATGGACCGCACTGCCCGCGGCGTGCGCTGGGAAAACACCGTAAAACGTCCGCCGCGGCGGACGAACAGCTGCAGCACATCCCGCACCACCTGCGTCAGGTTGCCGTCGGCACCCAAAAGCAGATGGTCCAGATCACACAGTACAAGCGTTGAAGAAAGATGGTTCATACCGTTCCCCTCCTGAGCGTTGCAAGAAAATGAGTGAAGTATTCCGGCAATTCCGAATCGAACCGCAGATGTTCGCCGGTGATCGGGTGCACAAAGCCCAGCGTTTTGGCGTGCAGGCACTGGCCGTGCAGGCTGGTGATGCAATTGTGCGGGCCATACACCGGGTCGCCCGCCACCGGGTGCTGGATGGATGCCATGTGCACGCGGATCTGATGGGTGCGGCCGGTCTTCAGGCGGCATTCCAGCATGGTAAAGTTGTTCAGCCGTTCCAGCACCTGATAGCCGGTATAGGCATATTTGGTGTGCGGCTCACTGGCCGGGTAGACCGCCATCTTTTTGCGGTCGGTCTTGCTGCGGCCCAGATTGCTTTCCACAAAGCCCTCATCTTGTGCAAAGCCGCCGTACACGATGGTGCGATACGCGCGCTCCACACTGTGCACCGCCATCTGCTGGGAAAGGCCGATGTGCGTTGCATCGTCCTTTGCCACCACCAGCAGTCCGCTGGTGTCCTTATCGATGCGGTGCACGATGCCGGGGCGAATCTCGCCGCCGATACCGGACAGGCTTCCCTTGCAGTGCCACAGCAGCGCGTTCACCAGCGTGCCGTCCGGGTTGCCGGGAGCCGGGTGCACCACCATGCCTTTGGGCTTGTTGACCACCAGCAGATGCTCGTCCTCATAGACGATTTCCAGCGGGATGTCCTGCGGCACGGCCTCAATGGGCTTCGCGTCCGGAATTTCCAAAACGATGGTGTCGCCCGCCTTGAGCTTCAGGCTTTTGGCAACCAGCCTGCCGTTGCACAACACATGACCGTCGGCCACCAGCGCCTGCAGAGCAGACCGGGAAAGGCCGGTGTCCTCGCCGCTCAGAAAGCGGTCGATGCGCTGGCCTGCCGTCTCCTGCTCCACCACAAATTCACGCTGTTCCATGGCTCACTGCTCCTTCGGGGACTGCCCGTTCTCAGCGTGCAGCTCTTCCAGAAAAATTACCAGCACCCAGAGGCCCACGCCCACACACACGCAGATATCCGCAAAATTGAACACCGCAAACTGCATGAACAGCAGATTGATGTAGTCCACCACCTCGCCGTTGAGCACACGGTCGATCAGGTTGCCGATGCCGCCGGCAAGGATCAGCAGCAGCGCAGCCTGCTGCAGGTATCTGCCGCGGCTGCGGAAGAACAGCCCGTAGGCCACAAAGATCAGCGCTATGCTGGTAGCGATGATGAGGAACAGCTGCTTGCCGCTGAGCAGGCTGAACGCCATGCCCGGGTTGAGCACGAACCGCAGCTCCACCACATGGGGGATCAGCGGCATTGCACCAATGGGCTGCAGCACATTGGTGGCCCACAGCTTGATGGCCTGATCGATGCCAATGAGTGCCGCAGCCGCGAGCAGATTAAAAACAACAAATGCCATAGGATACTCCCAAAATCATTCAGTATAAAAAACGGCGCTCCCCGGTATAAGGGAGCGCCGCCCTTTAAAACATTGTTTTATGCGGAACGCTTAGGCTTCCACAACGCTGGCGCAGCGTGCGCACAGGGTGGGATGTGCGGCATGGCTGCCGATGGAAGAAGAATACTTCCAGCAGCGCTCGCACTTTTCGCCGGTGGCATGTGCAGCAGCAACGCCCAGGCCTTCAACAGCACTTGCAGCGCCGCCTTCGCCCTTGACCAGCTCTACCTGAGAGACGATCATCAGGTCGGCCAGCTCGTCCATGGGGATGCTGTTGAGCAGATCATACACCGCGTCATTGCAGTACAGGGTGACGGCAGCCTCCAGAGAAGCACCGATGACCTTTTCGGCACGGGCCTGCTCCAGAACCTTCTTCACCTCGTCACGGACGGCGATCAGCTGTGCCCACTTTGCCTTGAAGGCTTCATCGGCGGCATACTGGCCGGCCTTGGGCATCTCCTCAAAGACAACGTACTGGTTCATGCCCTCAGTCTTGGGCATGAAGTCCCAGATCTCCTGACTGGTGAAGCACAGGATAGGAGCAATGATCTTGTCCAGAGCCACAAGGATCTTGTACATGGTGGTCTGAGCAGCCTTGCGGCCTGCGCCGTTGGTGCAGTACAGGCGATCCTTGGTCACATCCAGATAGAAGTTGGACATTGCAACAACGCAGAAGTTGTACACTGCATGATAGACCTTGTTGAAGTCGTACACAGCGTAGCCTGCGCTGGTGTTGACCATCAGGTCATCCAGAGCAGCCAGTGCCCAGCGGTCGATCTCCTGCAGCTGATCGTCAGCCACACAGTCAGTGTTGGGATCAAAGCCGTCCAGATTGCCCAGAATGAAGCGGGCGGTGTTGCGGATCTTGCGGTAAGCCTCGCTCAGCTGCTTGAAGATGTTCTTGCCGGCACGCACATCCACGGTGTAGTCGGAAGAAGCCACCCACAGACGGATGATATCAGCGCCGTAGTCCTTGATGATCTCGCTGGGCTCCACGCCGTTGCCGGCGCTCTTGTGCATCTGCTTGCCCTGCTCATCCACGACCCAGCCGTGGCACAGAACAGACTTATAGGGTGCGCAGCCCTTGCTTGCAACGCTGGTCAGCAGGCTGGACTGGAACCAGCCGCGGAACTGGTCGCCGCCTTCCATATACATATCAGCCGGGAAGCGCAGTTCCGGGCGCTCCTCCAGCACAGCGGCGTGGGTGGAGCCGGAGTCGAACCAGACGTCCATGATGTCGGTGTCCTTGGTCCACTCGGAAGCACCGCACTTTTCGCACACTTCGCCTGCGGGGATGATCTGCTCGGCTTCGTACTTATACCATGCATCGGAACCTTCCTTGCGGAACAGGTCGCTGACAGCCTTGATGGTGGCATCGGTGATGTGGTAGGTGCCGCACTTCTTGCAATAGAATGCGGGAATGGGCACGCCCCAGGTGCGCTGGCGGCTGATGCACCAGTCGTTGCGGTCGCGCACCATGCCCTTCATGCGGTCATGGCCCCAATCCGGCATCCAGGTAACGGTGTCGATGGCCTTATAGACATCCTCGCGGAACTTTGCGATGGAGCAGAACCACTGTTCCGTTGCACGGAAGATGATGGGGTGATGGCAGCGCCAGCAGTGCGGGTACTGATGCTTGATGTGCACCTGACCCATGACAGCACCGGACTCGGTCAAATCGGCCAGAATGGTCTTGTTGGCAGCCCACACGCGCTGACCTGCATACTTACCGGCCAGCTCGGTCAGATAGCCGCCATCGTCCACGGGGACGGTGATGGGCACCTGCGGATACTTCTGGCAGACGTTGAAGTCGTCCACGCCGTGGCCGCCTGCGGTATGGACGCAGCCGGAACCGCTTTCCAGCGTGACGTGATCGCCCAGAATGACCCAGCCCTCCTTGGGCAGGTAGACGTGGTTGTAGCGCATCAGCTCAAACTCGGCACCGGAGACCGGCTCACCCACGATCTCGTAGTTCTCGATGTGGCAGGCGTCCATGACGCTCTTGACCAGCTCGGTGGCCATGATGTGGAACTCATCGCCGATCTTGACGAAGGAGTACTCGAACTGGCCGTTCAGGCAGATTGCCTCGTTAGCGGGCAGAGTCCAAGTGGTAGTGGTCCAGATGACGAAGTAGGTCTTGTCCATCGGGATGCCGTGCTTTGCCAGCACACCGTTGGGGTCCTGAGAGACGTGGAAACGCACGAAGATGGAATCGCAGTCGTCCTCGCCGTACTCGATCTCGGCCTCTGCCAGAGCCGTGCGGCAGTCCGGGCACCAGTACACGGGCTTCAGGCCCTTGTAGATGTAGCCCTTCTTTGCCATCTCGCCAAAGATCTCGATCTGGCGTGCCTCGAACTCAGGCTTCAGGGTCAGATACGGATGCTCGAAATCGCCGATAACGCCCAGACGCTTGAACTGGTCGCTCATGATATCGATGTGCTCAGTAGCAAACTTTTCGCAGATCTGGCGCAGTTCCAGCTTGGAAATGTCCTTCTTCTTATCACCGACGGAGGACAGAGCCTTCAGCTCGATTGGCAGGCCGTGGGTATCAAAGCCGGGCACATAGGGAGCCTGGAAACCCTCCATGTTCTTATCGCGGATAATGATATCCTTGATGATCTTGTTCAGGGCAGTACCCATGTGGATATTACCGTTTGCGTACGGAGGGCCGTCGTGCAGAATGAACTGCGGCTTGCCCTCGTTGTGCTTCATGAGCTGATTGTACAGGTCGTTGTCGTCCCAATCCTTCAGCATGACCGGCTCCTTCTTGGGCAGGCCGGCACGCATTTCAAACAGGGTCTTGGGCAGGTTCAGAGTACTATCGTACTGCGATTTGTTCTTAGCCAATGGTTTACACTCTCCTCTATATTTCCTTATGGGGTTGCCTTACTCGCTGAACTTGACACCCTGAAAAGCATCGTAGTCCGGCTCGTCCGGCTTAAAATCAGCAGGAGGCGCGGGCGGCGGGTCCAGCTTGAGCTGGCTCTCATCCTTTGCCCAGAAATCCTCGCTGCTGTCAGCTGCCTTGTCGTCGTCATTTTCAACAACGGCAGCAGGTTCTGCATCTTCCTGTGCGGGCTGTGCAGGCTCTGCTTCCGGCTCCTGCACGTCCGCTGCCTGCGGCTGGGCTGCAGCGGCAGGCTCACTTTCCTCTGCAGCAGGCTCTGCCTGTTCGGCATCCTGTGCAGCCGTTTCCTTCTGGAACTCCGGCAGACGGCTCAGCGACTCCACATGGCTGCGGTACAGGTTGAGCACATCAGACTTGAAGCGGGTCACTTCCAAACGCACGCGGTCATACTCGCGTTCCTCTGCAAGGCGCTTCTCGTTTGCTTCGTTCTCGATCTCGTCTGCACGGTCGTTTGCCTTCTGCAGCAGTTCGTTGGCATCGCGGATGATATCATCACCGCGCAGATTTGCACGATGGATGATCTCTTCTGCTTTCTGGTTTGCTTCGCGGATGACATTTTCGCCCATGCGCTGTGCATTGATCAGCGCGCTCTTGAGCATTTCACCATCTGCCTCAAAGCTCTTCAGTTCATCGTGCAGCTTCTGGTTTTCAGCAGTCAGGTCCGCAATCTGCTTGCGAAGCTGTTCCGCCTGCGCATCGTCGTCCCGCAGCTGTTCTTCCACCTTATCCAGAAAACGGTCTACGTCCTCTGTGCGGTAGCCGCGGAGGTTTTTCTCAAATTGCACAGAACGGACATCCTGCGGAGTCAGCATAGTCATTTCCTCCCGTTGCTTTTAATATTGAAAAAATTCGATGATCGACCGATCTTTTCTGCTTTTGCCGGGCAGTGCAGTCAGGTTGAAGCGGCCCTTGCCGCGCACCGTGAACACATCGCCCTCATATACCTGCGCATGAGGTTTATCCGCCGGCAGGTGGTTGATCTCCACCCTGCCCGCCTCGATCAGTTCCGAAGCCTGTCCTCGGCTGCAGTGCAGCATAGCTGCCAGCACAGCGTCCAGCCGCAGGGACGATACCGTTGCACTGTGCATCTCGCGCTCCGCCTGCGGAAACTGCGGCACCTCGTCCAGCGTCAGCAGTTCCGTGGTCAGCTCCGTGTGTCCAACCTGAAACAGTTCCCGGCAGATCAGCTGTGCTGCCGGTTCCAGCGCAAACACATAAGCTGTGCCCGGCTGATCCTCCGGCAGAACGATATCTCCCAGCGCCTCGCGCCGCAGCTCAAGGCCCATCAGACTGCCCAGGTAATCCTTGTGGGCGGGCAGCGCAGCCCCCGCCTGTGCACGGCATTGCAGCCGCACACAGCAGATGGGTGCTTCGCCGCAGCTGTACTCCGGCTCGATACAGAGCACCCTGCGCTCCGCATTCAGCCAGCCGCCCTCAAACCGGAAGCCCTCCTGCACACCGGCACGGCCCAGTGCCGCGCGGGCCAAGTCCTGCTCGCGGTCACTCAGGAAAGCCGAATACCGCGCAATGTCCCGGGAAAAGGCCGTGTGGGCCAAGTCCTCGATATGGCGCATGAGATAGCGTTCTTCATCGGTACGCGCAGGGATGAACCCGCGCGCCGCCTTGGGCTGCGGATCAATAGAACGCGCCATTGTTCTCCAGCTCGTCCAGCAGATCACCCATGATATCCACGTTGTACGGAGTGATGATGAAGGTGCTGTTGGCCACGCGCTTGATCTGGCCATTGTTTGCATATGCAACACCGGACAGGAAGTCCACCAGACGGCGGGACACTTCCTTGTTGGTGGACTCCAGATTGAGCACCACGGTGCGCTTGTTGTTCAGGTGGTCAGCAATGGTACTGGCATCCTCAAAACGCTCAGGCTTGACCAGAACGACCTTGAGCTGAGTGGTGGCATTGATGTTGACCACCTTGCCGTTCTTCTTGGCACCCTCAACAGGCTCTTCATTTTCGTCGTCAGCACCAAGGCCGATGCCATTGTTATTGTTTACCATCTGGGGGCCATCGTCAATGTACTGATCCTCGTAATCGTCTTCCTGGTCAAACAGACCTTTCTTAATGCTGTCAAGCAAAGACATACAATCTGCTCCTTTCATTCGGGCAGCATGGCGCTGCCTGGCGTTCTTTGCAAATAGATGCAAATAATAGCTTTATCTATTATCGGATTTTTTGCCTCAGATGTCAATAACTACAAAAGCTTTCCATCATACAAATTTTGTCCGGAAACGATTATTTCGTCATAAAGCCTCACCTTGCTGACCGAGCCCTCGGTCCCTTCGGGCAGAACAAGGATGTAATCGCCGTCCGTGATGAGGGGATGGTCTGCGTCCACCGGGTCGATCCGGCAGAAGCGGGCAATGTTGCCAAGTTTCACGTACACACCGGGAATGTAGTTTTCGCCCTGCGTTTGTGCCTCGGTGCCATCCTCTTTTAAATAGTGCACAGCCGCAGCAGGCACCCGCAGGCCGCTGCGCTCTCCTACCGAGATACGTGCTGCAGCCCGGTTCAGGCAAAGCACATCGCCGTTGATGGAGTTGCAGGCAAGCACAAAGCGGGCAAGGCCGCTGTCCTGATCGATCTCCACCTCGGTGACGGTGGCCTTGAGGCTGTTCTCCACCTGACCCGGGAAGCTGATCTCCACCGCTGTGCTCAGCGGCTTGCCGTTCTGACCCAGCAGCTTTTCGCCCTGCTTTGCAGTGCACACGCCCACATAGCGCCATGTGAACCCTGCCACGATCTTACCGGCGCAGCCGTCCAGTGCCAGCACTGGGTCGGACTGCAGATAGCCCTGCAGCTCCTGTGCGTTCAGTGCAAGGATATCATCGGCACTGGCATTGAGCCGTCCGCTGCTGGAAGAGCGCACAAAATAGCCGGTCTGCGGTGCAGTGATCTGCGCCGGGCTGCCCAGCTGCGCCTGCACGCTCTGGGACTGCTGGACCAGCGCAGTGATCTGATCGGTAAAGTTTGCAGCTTCGCCCGTTACCACCCAGAGCTTGTTCTGGGCCAGCAGGTAGGCATTGGCATCATCATCCACCGCTTCATAATCGCTGTCGTCCAGCGTATCCAGCAGGTCATACAGCGCAGAAGAACGTTCTTTTAAAAGGGTATCCAGCTGCAGCGCAGAAGTGTTCTGCGATTTCTGCAGCAGGTCGATCTGATCATTCAGCTGGTTCAGCTGCAGGCGCAGCGAAGCCTGCGAAGCGTTGCTGTACACCTCTGCCACTGCGGTGCCCGCTGAAACGCGCTCGCCGTCGGCAGCAAGATATCCAAGGTTTCCACTGCCTGCCACATAGCTTTCGTCGAACAGCAGAACTCCGTCGGCTTCCACCGTATCCGAAATGACCGCAGGCAGCGCAGTCTCATAAACATTCTGCGGGAACAGGATATGTGCGGCCTGATACACCACATAAATTGCTGCCAGCAGCAGAAACGCGATCAGCACGCCTGCCAGAGTGGTAAGCACATGCGGCGCATGGCGTTCCTTCTGGGTCTCATCCGGCATATCGATCATCCTTTCGCTAAAAATTCGCTAGTTTTGCGGATGGCAGTCTGCACTGCATCCGGTGCACCGGCATCCAGCCAGACCACACCGTCCATATGGCGGAACCAGGTCAACTGGCGCTTGGCATAGTTGCGGGACGCCTGCTTGAGCTTTTCCGTGCAGGCTTCCAGTGGAGCCGTCTGCTCAAAATACGGAAAGAACTCCTTGTATCCGATGGCCTGCGCTGCCGTGCGGAAGCTTTCCCGGTTCTGCCAGACATGCTCCGCTTCCTTTATAAGGCCCGCTTCCAGCATTTTGTCCACACGCAGGTCAATGCGGCGGTAAAGTACCGCGCGCTCTGGGAAATCCAGACCGAGGATCAGGCTGCGGTAGGGCCGCTCCGGTGGGAGAGACTCCGCCTTCTGTTCGCTCAGCTTTTTGCCGGTGGCACGATAATGTTCGAGTGCGCGCAGCACCCGCACCTGATTGTTCGGGTGGATAGCCGCAGCAGCTTCCGGGTCGGCCTGCTTCAGTTCTTCGTACATGGCAGCACCGCCTTTTGCAGCCAGTTCCGCCGCCAGCTGCTCCCGCAGACCGGCAGGTGCTTTTTCCTCTGTAAAACGCACCCCATACAGAAAGCTCTGAACATACAGCCCTGTGCCGCCCACAAGGATGGGCAGCTTCTTCCGGGCAGAGATCTCTTCTTCCAGCTTTCCGGCCATGGCGGTAAAGTCTGCCACGCTGAAAGCCTTGTCCGGCGTAAGGATATCCACGCCGTGATGCGGGATACCGCAGGTCTCCTCCGGTGTCACCTTTGCCGTGCCTATGTCCAGACCTTTATAAATCTGCATGGAATCACAGCTGATGACCTCGCCGGAAAAATGTTTTGCAAGCTCTACGCCCAGCGCTGTCTTTCCGGTTGCGGTAGGGCCGACGACGGCCACCACGGGATGTTTATACGATGCGTCCAAACTGCTTTTCCAGCTCCTTCCGGGTCAATTTGAGTACGCAGGGGCGGCCATGCGGGCAGAACGGCGGCACCTCGCCGGAAAGGATCTTTTCGGCCAGCGCCAGCAGTTCCTGCGGCGAGGACTTGTCCCCCGCCTTGATGGCTGCACGGCAGGAGATAGAATGCAGCACCCACTCGGTGTGCTCGTTCAGCGCATCATGGCCGCCCTTGAGCAGCTTATTTGCGATCTCCACAAGCAGACTTTCCGCATTCTGCGGCTCCACATCTGCGGGCACCGCGCGCAGCACCACGGTATTGCCGCCAAAGTCCGCGATCTCAAGGCCCGCATTTTCCAGCAGAGGAATGTTATCCAGCAGGGCCTGCTTTTCCTCCGCAGCAAGGTCGATGGCAGCAGGCTCCAGCAGCATCTGGCTGGGCACATTGCCATAGTTCGCGGCCAGTTTTTCGTACAGCTGGCGCTCGTGGGCAGCGTGTTTATCGATCAGGCACAGCTCGTCGCCGCGTTCTGCAAGGATATATGTTCTGAACACCTCGCCCACATAGCGCAGCGGTTCCGGCTGATCCGCCGTCGGATCAAAGTTCATCTGCTCCGGCTCGGCCAGTACAGTTTCCTGTTCTGCCGCTTCCGGCGCATCCGGTTCTGTTTCCACACAGGGTGCACTCTCAGGTTCTTCCTTTGGCGCTTCCTGTGCAGGGTTCCACGCTGCCATATGGTCCTGAGGCGAATGCAGTTTTGTCTCACCAAATTCCGGTTCCACATCCAGCTGCGTTTCACTTGCCGCCGCACGGAACGGCTCTGGTGCCTTTGTCGTTTCCAGCTTCGGGCTGTGAAGGGTCACGAACGGATCCAGCATATCCTCGTTCTGAGCACTGCCTTTCCAGCGCGGCACACTGGGTGCTGTCGGTATTTGCATTGCAGCAACCGGGGCAGGCTGCTGCGGTGCTGCGGCGGGTTTTGCCGGTTCCCAGTGCTGCTGTGGCAGAACGCCCGGGTCTGCCTGCCCCCGAATGATCGCAGAAAGCCCTGTAAAGTTATTATTCTTTACATCATTTTTGATTATATCAGTGTCTTTTTTTGAATTTTCAGCTTTTTCTTCTTCTTTGTCTGCTTCAAAGGTAAAAAGCCGTTCACCGGTGCCGGGCTGAGCCAATGCCAGCTTGACGGCATGATACACCACATCAAAAACATCATTTTCGCGGGCAAAGCGGGCTTCGATCTTGGCCGGATGCACATTGACATCCACAAGGTCGGCCGGCATTTCCAGCAGCAGAATGCCGCCCGGGAACTTGCCCTGCATCATGGTACCCTTGAACGCCATCTCCATACCGGCCATCATGGTGCGGTTGCGCACATAGCGGCCATTGATGTAAAAATGCTGCATACTTCGGCTAGCACGGCAGCTTTTGGGCGGGGTGACCAGACCGGTGATGCGGTACACGCCCTCCTGATTTTTCAGCTCAATGAGGTCCCGGCTGAACTCCCGGCCCAGCACCGCATAGACTGCACCGCGCAGCTGGCCGTCGCCGGGCGTGACATACTGCAGCTTGCCCTCACGGATGAACTTGACGCTGACTTCCGGGTGGCTGAGCGCTACATGGGTAACTGTATCCGACACAAAGGTGCCCTCGGAGGAGTCCTTTTTGAGGAACTTCATGCGGGCAGGCGTGTTGTAAAACAGATCCTTTACTCGGATGGTGGTGCCCACAGCTCTGGCACCCGGCTCACGGGAGACCTCTTCCCCGCCCTCAATGCGGTAGACCGTGGCAAACTCGTCCACCTCGGTTCGGGTGGTCAGCTCTACACGGGCCACGCTGGCAATGGATGCCAGTGCTTCACCGCGGAAGCCAAGCGTATGGATGTTGGTCAGATCGTCCGGTGTTTCAATTTTGCTGGTGGCGTGGCGGATAAACGCCGTGGAGATATATTCTGCCTCGATGCCGGTGCCGTTATCGCTGATCTCGATCAGCTTGACGCCGCCGGATTCAATGCTGACGGTCACCTGCGTGGCACCGGCATCAATGGAGTTTTCCAGCAGCTCCTTAACAACGGATGCCGGACGCTCGACCACCTCACCGGCTGCGATCAGCTCGGCTGTGTGCTTATCCAGAACATGGATCACTGCCATGGTGTTTTCCCTCCTTGTATGGTCTGGGTCAGGTAGAGCAGTTTCATCTGTTCAGGCTGCCCTTCAGGGTCTTTTTCAGCTCGTAGAGGAAGTTCAACGCCTCAATGGGGGTGAGTGTTTCCACATCCAGAGCTTCCAGCTTGTCCATCATCTCGCTGGGCACAGCCGGAGAGTTATACTCCTGCAGGGCATCAAAATCCATCTGCTCTACTTTATTTTTAGGTGCAGTTGCTTCCAGCGCGCGCAGCACCTCATGGGCGCGGCGGGTCACACTGCCGGGCAGGCCTGCCAGCTTTGCCACCTCGATGCCGTAGCTGTCATCCGCCGGGCCGCGCACAATGCGGCGCAGGAAGGTGATGTCCTCGCCGCGTTTTTTTACTGCAATATTGTAGTTTTTTACGCCGTCCACGCCGCCTTCCAGCTCGGTCAGCTCGTGGTAGTGGGTGGCAAACAGAGTCTTGCAACCAAGGCCCTTGGCGGGGTCTGCAATGTGCTCCACTACGGCGCGGGCAATGCTCATACCGTCAAAGGTGGAAGTGCCGCGGCCAATCTCGTCCAGCACCACAAGGCTTTTGGCGGTGGCATTTTTCAGGATCTCCGCTACCTCGGTCATCTCCACCATAAAGGTGGACTGACCGGCAGACAGGTCGTCCGACGCACCGATGCGAGTGAAAATGGCATCCACCACACCCACATGGCAGCTGGAAGCCGGTACAAAGGAGCCGATCTGCGCCATCAGCGCGATCAGTGCATTCTGGCGCATGTACGTGGATTTACCTGCCATGTTGGGGCCGGTGATGATCAGACAGCGGTCTGCACCACAGTTCAGGGTGGTATCATTGGGTACAAACAGGCTGCCTTTCAGCATCTGCTCCACCACAGGGTGACGGCCCTCGGTGATGGTCAGCTCATCACTGTCGTCCACGATGGGACGGCAGTAGTTGTTTTCCGCTGCCACCTGCGCCAGCGCCGTGAGCACATCCAGCTGGGCCACCGCATTGGCCGTGCGCTGGATGCGGTCCAGCTGAGCGCTGATGCTTTCCAGCAGTTCGCTGAACAGGCGGTGCTCCAGCGTGATGAGCCGTTCGTGGGCACCTAAGATCTTGCTTTCCAGCTCTTTCAGTTCCTGCGTGATGTAGCGTTCGCCGGAAGTCAGGGTCTGCTTGCGGATGTAGGTCTCCGGCACCATGTTCTTATAGGAGTTGCTTACCTCGATGAAGTAGCCAAACACATGGTTATAGCCGATCTTCAGCTTGGGGATGCCGGTTTCCTGCCGCAGGCGGGCTTCCAGCTGCGCCAGAACGCCCTTGGTATTGTCGCGGATGGAACGCAGCTCGTCCACCTCGGCATGGTAGCCTTTGGCAATAACACCGCCATCCTTGAGGGTGGAAGGCGCTTCCGGGTCCACCGCTGCATAGATGCGGGCCTTGATGTCCTCCAATGGGTCGATCTGTGCTGCCAGCTCGGAAAGCTCCGGGCAGCTGCAGGCTTCAGCCTGCCTGCGCAGGCCGGGCAGACGGTCGCAGGTCTGGGCCAGCGTATAGATCTCCTTGGGTGTGGCAGAGCCGTAAACCGTGCGGGTCATCAGGCGTTCCATATCCGCAATGTAACCCAGCTCTTCGGTCAGGTCGCCGCGGGCCATGGTCTGCTTGACAAGGCTCTCCACAGCGTTCAGGCGGTGGTTGATGAGTGCACTGGAAATAAGCGGCTGCTCGATCCAGCTGCGCAGCATACGCTTGCCCATGGATGTACTGGTCTTATCCAGCACCCAGAGCAGCGTGCCCCGCTTTTCGCGGCCGCGCAGCGTCTCGGTCAGCTCCAGATTGGCGCGGGTCACGGGCGAAAGACGCATGAACTGGGCCTTATTATAGGTTATGACCGTTTTCAGACGTTCCACGCCCTTGATCTGGGTATCGTGCAGATATTCCAGCAGTGCCGCCATGGCAAAGCACACAAGGCCGTCCGCTGCAATGCCGGTGGTCTGCACCCAGTCGCGGCCAAACTGGTTTTCCAGCGATGCCGCCACAAGGCCCGGTGCATAGCGCTCCTCTTCGATCAGCTCCACCGAACAAGTCATATTCTTTTTGATGTACGCCGTCACCTCGCGGCAGTCCAGCAGACCCGGATTCATCAGCACTTCGCTGGGATGGTAGCGGCACAGCTCCGTAATGACCGCCGGGGCGATCTTGTCTGCATTCAGCTCTGTGATATGGGCCGTGCCGGTAGAGACATCCGCAAAGCACAAACCTGCTTTCTTTCCTTTGAGGAAGATACTGGCAATGTAGTTATTGCGGTCATCCTGCAGCATACTGCTCTCAATGACCGTGCCGGGTGTGACCACGCGGATGATGTCCCGCTTGACAAGGCCCTTGGCCTTGGCCGGGTCTTCCACCTGCTCACAGATGGCTACTTTGTAGCCCTTGGCGATCAGCCGCGCCACATATCCCTCGTAGCTGTGGAAGGGCACGCCGCACATGGGTGCTCGCTCTTCCATGCCGCACTGCTTGCCGGTCAGGGTCAGATCCAGTTCCTTGGATGCCGTCAGGGCATCGTCAAAGAACATCTCATAAAAATCGCCGATGCGGTAAAACAGAATTTCGTCCTTATGTTGTTTTTTGATCTCAAGATATTGCTGCATCATGGGCGACAGCTCTGCCATGGTTTACCCTCTCTCCCGTTCTATGGTTCTGTGCACAAGTTTGCGGCTTGTAACCGCTTTTGCAAACAAAACGCGGTCTGTTTTGCACAGCCGCGTTTTGTTTTTGCCGGTTTTAGTGGCAGCCGCCGCAGGTGGAGCAGCTGCCGGTGCAGGAAGCAGAAGGCTCCTGTACCGTCATGGGGTCGCCGCCATTCATGGCAGTGTTGATGATGGCATCGATATAGTTCACGAGGTTCTCGCAGTCACGCTTGGCCTCGTTGTAAGCCACCATGCCCTCGTTGCCCATGATCTGGCCGTACAGGCTGTTCACCTTTTCGTTCAGTTCGGCGATGCGGGCATCGTTGCGCTCGCTCTTGCCGATCTCATTGTTCAGATCCATGCGGGCGAGGTTGAACTCGCCGATCAGGTTCTGCAGCTCTTCGTCCTTATCGTTTGCCTTGCGGGTCTGATCCAGAACGAGGTAGCGGCTATCGGTCTGCAGCGCAACGGCTGCGCGCTTGAAAAGATCAATGCAATCCATTTGAATGGTCTCCTTCTTATTTTATACGTTCAGGGGCACTGCCCCGGAATCACTCAGGCAAGCTCACCCAGCAGCACAGTCGCCCGTGCGCCCGTGAGATGTACGTTGGCATAGCTGCCCATCAGGGAAGCGTCTGCCGTGAACTCCACCGTCAGGTTGTTGTCCAGACGGCCGGAGAGGGTGCCCTCATTGCGGCCAAAGCCCTCTACCAGTACCTTCACAGTCTGGCCAACCTGCGCCTTGACCAGCGCCATGGCGATCTCGTCCTGCACCTTGAGCAGGCGGGTCATGCGGTCGGTCTTTTCCTTACGGGGGGTGGGGTCCGGCATTTCGGCAGCCTTGGTGCCGGTGCGCTTGGAGTAGATAAAGGTGAACAGCTGCATATAGCCCACCTTCTGCACCAGTTCCAGCGTCTTTACAAAGTCTGCTTCGGTCTCGCCGGGGAAGCCAACGATGATGTCACTGGAAAAGGTGATGCCGGGCACCGTTTTGCGAGCGTATTCGATCAGCTCCATGTACTGCTCCACCGTGTAGTGGCGGTTCATCTTCTTCAGCAGTTCATCGGAGCCGCACTGCACCGGCAGGTGCAGGTGCTTGCACAGCTTCGGCTGGGCGGCAATGGTGTCGATCAGCTTGTGACTGGCATCCTTGGGGTGGCTGGTCATAAAGCGGATGTGATAATCGCCGGGCACCGTGCACAGCAGGTTGAGCAGATCAGAAAAGTCCACCTTTTCTTCCAGACCCTTGCCGTAGCTGTTGACGTTCTGTCCCAGTAATGTGATCTCCTTATAGCCTGCTTCCACAAGACCGCGGAACTCGGCAAGGATATCGCCGGGCTTGCGGCTCTTCTCGCGGCCGCGCACATAAGGCACGATGCAGTAGGTGCAGAAGTTGTCGCAGCCGTACATGATGGGCAGCCATGCGCGGAACTCGCTCTCACGCCGGATGGGGATATTCTCCACGATGACCGGGCGCTGGGCGGGCTCCATCAGCACACGCTTATGCTTCTGCAGCTTCTGGGCAATGAGCTGCGGCAGGGTATCGATTCCGTCCACGCCAAACACAAGGTCAACGTAAGGATAGCTCTGGCGCAGCTTTTCTACCACGTGCTTCTGGTTGGCCATGCATCCGCACAGGCCGATGATGAGATCATGCTTTTTTTCCTTGAGTCCCTTCAGGGCACCTACGTTGCCGAACACACGCTGCTCGGCATGCTCACGCACGGCGCAGGTGTTGAAGAGGATCAGGTCTGCATCCTCGGGCTTATCGCACAGGCCATAGCCGATGTCCATCAGCACACCCTTGATCCGCTCGCCGTCGTTCACGTTCTGCTGACAGCCATAGCTGTGCACAAAGGCCAGCGGCGGCGTATCATAGAACTGCTTTACCAGCTCAGCGGCAATGTTATTATGTTCAAAACTAATGTATTCCAATCAAACCATCCTTCTCCGCCGGGCCGAAGCGCCCTGTGCGGCGAAAATCTACTTGCACTTTCTGAAAAGAGCCTTCTCTATAGTATACCCTGTTTATACGCTCCGGGCAAGAGGTTCCGTGCAAATTTTATGGTTCAGTGGGCGTTTTCCTGCGCCTGCTTCTCGCAGCAGGCCTCGCATACGCCGATCAGCACAACAGCGCAGTCCTGCACATGGCCCTTCTGGTTTTTCACCAGTTTCATTACCTGCTTTTCGTCCACCTCGGCATCGGTCACGCTGCCGCACACGGTGCAGTACAGATGGCTGTGCCAGGGCAGCGTGTGGTCAAAGCGGTCAGCCTTGCCTGGAATGGACACCCGGCGCACCCGGCCCGCATCCACCAGACTATTCAGGTTACGGTATACGGTGCCAAGGCTCAGGCCCGGGCATTCCTTGACCGCAGCATCATAAATTTCCTCGGCGGTGGGGTGGTCGCACAGGTTCTGCACCGTCTGCATGACCAGCTCACGCTGTTTGGAATATCGCATATCGTTCTCCTTTTTCTTTGTTTTTGGGTTTTGGGTGTAAGGCGTGGCTCAGACGTTCTCTTCGCCCTTGATCTTTGCCCAGTAGGCACGGGCCGCCTGCTCATTTTTGTTATCGCCAAAGGTATAATATTTCACGTCCTTGATGGCATCTGGCAGGTACTGCTGCTCCACCCAGTGGTGGGCGTAATCATGAGCATATTTGTAATTCTGTCCCTTTACCAGCGCATCCTCACCGTCGTAGTGCTTGTTCTGCAGTTGGCGCGGGATCGGCCCGGTACGGCCTGCCTGCACATCCGCAATGGCCGCGTTGATGGCATCATGGGCACTGTTGGACTTGGGACTGGTGGCCACCAGAATGACGGCATCTGCCAGCGGGAGCCGTGCTTCCGGCAGGCCCACCATGTTGGCGGCATCAATTGCCGCCTTCACAATGGGGATGATCTGTGGATAGGCAAGGCCCACATCCTCGCAGGCACATACCATCAGGCGACGGCAGGCCGAGGGCAGATCTCCTGCTTCCAGCAGACGGGCCAGATAATGCAGCGCCGCATCCGGGTCGGAGCCGCGCATGGACTTCTGGTAGGCTGACACGATGTCGTAGTGGTCATCGCCCTCCCGGTCATACCGCATGGCAGTGCGGCGGGTGACCTGCTGGATCATTTCCAGCGTAATGTGCTTTTCCCCATCCTCAATGGGAGCTGCCGTCACCGCAAAATCAAGACAGCCCAGCGCCTTGCGCAGGTCGCCGCCTGCGCTCTCGGCAAGGTAGGCACAGGCATCCTCGTCCATGCAGACCTTTGTGCTCTCCCCTTCCGAAAGCTTTTTCAGTGCATTGTGCACCCCACGCTCCACATCCGCTGCCGAAAGTGATTTGAACTCAAACACCGTACAGCGGGACAGCAGCGCATTATAAATGTAGAAGTATGGATTTTCGGTGGTGGATGCAATGAGCGTCACCGAGCCGTCCTCAATGCATTCCAGCAAGCTCTGCTGCTGTTTTTTGTTCAGGTACTGGATCTCGTCCAGATACAGCAGGATGCCTCCCGCACCTGCCAGCGTGCCGATATCCTTGAGCACCGCCTTGATGTCCCCGGTGCCGCAGGAAGTGCCATTGAGCTTATGCAGCGTCATACCGCTGTTTTCTGCAATGATGCGTGCCACCGTCGTTTTTCCGGTACCGGACGGGCCGTAGAAGATCATGTTCGGGATGCGTCCGCTCTCGATGGTACGGCGGAACACCCTGCCCGGTGCCAGCAGATGCTGCTGACCGCAGACATCTGCCAGTGTTTTGGGCCGCAGACGCTGTGCCAGTGGTTCGTTCATCGTGTTTTCCTCCTCCCGTACCGAGGAGCGATTTCCCCAGCATTTTTCTATAGTATATCGCATTTTGGCAGTAAGAGCAAGGTTTTATCTGAAAATCATTCTCAGATAATTTTTGCCCGCAGTTTACAAAAAACGCAAAACATGGTATTATCGTATCAGCTTTTGTCGATGGGAGTGGATGAAATGCCTGTTCGTAAAAAAGCACCAGAAGACCTTACTGCAAAAAAGGCGCTGGCGCTGGAAGTGATCGACCGGTTAAAAAAAGAATATCCAGATGCCGGCTGTACATTGGATTATGACCACGCCTGGCAGCTTCTGGTCAGCGTGCGTCTGGCAGCCCAGTGCACCGATGCCCGCGTGAACATTGTGGTGGAAGACCTGTTTGCCAAATATCCCAATGTTGCTGCGCTGGCTGCTGCGGAACCCGAAGACATTGAAGCCATCGTCAAGCCCTGCGGGTTGGGACACTCCAAAGCGCGGGATATCTCCGCCTGTATGCGGGTGCTGCGCGATAAATACGGTTGTCAGGTGCCCACCACCTTTGAAGAGCTGCTCGCCCTGCCCGGCGTAGGCCGCAAGAGCGCAAACCTTATCATGGGCGATGTGTTTGGCAAGCCTGCTATCGTAACAGACACCCACTGCATCCGGCTCTGCAACAAGATCGGCCTTGTGGACGGCATCAAGGAACCGCAGAAGGTGGAAATGGCCCTGTGGAAGATCGTTCCTCCGGAAGAAGGCAGCGACCTGTGCCACCGCTTTGTGATGCATGGTCGGGCAGTGTGCAATGCGCGCAAACCAGAATGCGAAAAATGTTGTTTGAAGGATATTTGCCGCTTTGCCCGGGAAACCGCCGGGCAGAGCGCAGAGCTTTAAAATTCAGGAGGTAGAATATTATGTTTGGTTTTATTTTCAGTCTGCTGATCGGCGCTCTGGCTGGTTACATCGCCGGCCGCATTATGGGCAGCGAAACTTCCACCGTGCGCAATATCGTGCTGGGCATTCTGGGCGGTTTTGTAGGCAGCATCGTGTTCGGCCTGATCGGTCTGAGCGCTACCGGCATCGTGGGTGAGATCCTCGTTTCCGTTGTGGGTGCCTGCATCTGCATCTGGATCGGCCGTAAGCTGTTCAACTGATTTTTCTTGTGTGCAAGGCTGCTCTTCGAGTTTTTTCTCGGAGAGCAGTTATATTTTTGCGTCACAGACTATTTGCACCTGTTCTGCCGCAAAATCAAATCTTGACAGCGCACAGGAAGTATGATAGAATATTTCTCGTTGCAGAACATGCAAGAAAATTTTATCTGCTACTGTGGCTCAGCTGGTAGAGCAGCTCACTCGTAATGAGCAGGTCGCCTGTTCGAATCAGGTCAGTAGCTCCAAAACAAAATCCCCAAAAAGCGGCTTTGTGCCTAGCTTTTTGGGGATTTTTCTTTTTGTAGCCGTCCTTTGGTTTTTAGAAAGAAGCGCCTTGATTACCCTTATTTTACCACAACTTCCCTAAATCAGTGGCGCAAAAAGTGGCGCAAAATGGCACACAGCATCAGATTATTTTCGTGCTCTGTATCGCTGTGTAACTTACTTTCCCTGTGCCTTCAGCTTGTCGTAGGTCTGGTCTGCCTGAAGGGCTGCGGTGGTGAAGCTGTTGTTCTTCCACCACGCGACCAGCGCGGCCACGGTGGTGATACCGGCGGTGACCAGCTGCTCCACGGTCTGGCTCTCGATGGGCAGCACGGGCTTGCCCAGTGCAGACAGCACCTGATTGGTCAGGGCCAGCAGCAGGCAGGCGGTGCGGGCAATGGTACCTGCGGAGATGGTGGGTGCGTTGTAGGTGTGTGCGTTCATAGTCAGTTCCTTTCTCTTTCGTGTTCGTCTGCTTCTAAATCAGCGATGCGGTGGTTGGCCACCTTCATCTGCTCTTCCAAAATGGGGACGCGGCGGGCAAAATTGTTATGCTCGCGCACCTCGCGGGTCAGCTCTTCGAGCTTGGTGTCGGTCACGGCCTGACTGCGGCTGTTGGCAATCAGCACGCCGATCAGGGTCACCGCACCGGCAAGGATGGCTGAGATGATGCTTTCCACTGGTTTCACACCTCCATCACGGGGATGCCGTAATCCTCTGCGCACTGGTGTTCGATACGGCAGCCGCGGGCATTCTTCCAGCCCGGAGCAAAGATTGCCACATCGGCCTTTGCAAGGAACTCGATGCTCCGGGCCAGATAGTCCAGCGGCTTTGCTGCCGGGCCGAAATCATCAAAGAAGGTTTCCAGCGGAGCCACATCTTCACCCAACAGAGCCTTTGCCTTGCTGATCGCGGCGGTGCGTTCCTGAAGTACCTGTTCATCGGACAAGCCACCCATGGGCTGGCTGATAAAAATAGTCTTGCTCATGTTATTCACCTCACAGCGTCCACCGGCTCTTGTTCGGGCGGGTGTCCACGTGCACCCAGCCGGTCTTGCGCGTCGGGTGCGCCGCGTCCTTCGGGTAGCGGCCGATGCCACCGCGCCCGGGCAGCAGCTTCTCTGCGTAGGCGGCCACAGTAGCCACCGGTACGCCTTCCACCCAGAAGTCCGCAGCCCGGCCCTGAATGTGCTGGCTGTTCTTGCTGGCACCGGGCAGCGTTGCATTATAGGCAGCGGTGCGGTAGCCGCTGGTGATATATACCTTTGCGCCAAAGTGCTCTCGGATACACTGCAAAAGCACCACCAGCTCGTCATCGATCAGAATGGTGTCCGATGCCCTGCACGCAAATTCCTTTACCTGAAAGCAGGGGGCCAGATAGGTTTTGCCGTCCTTCTTCAGGCTGTACTGTTTGATTGCCATATGTATCACGTCCTTTCACGGGGTCAGGCGCTGGTTTTTTCGGCCAGCATCTCGGTCAGCTCGGCATACTGCTCATCGGTCAGCTTGTTGGCGGCGTAGAAGATATCCAGCTTCTTTGCCATACCGGCGGTCTGGCCGCGCTCGATCATGCGCTTGCAGGTGTTATAAAGTGCCATAGTAGTCATTCCTTTCTGTTTATGCGGTGGTTTCATCATCGGTCACGCCCAGCTCCAAAAGAGTCATGCGGTAGTCCTGGTCAAGGTTCAAAGCGTCTGCGTCCGCAAGAGCGGCATTCAGCGCCGCCACCGTCTCCGGCAGCTTGTCCTTTGCTTCCTGCTTTTTGCGCGCTTCTTCCTGCGCGGCCAGCTCTTCGGCGGTATAACGGATGTATCTCTGCACCGGCATCTGCTCGGTCCATGCGGCCTGCGCAGGTACGCCCGGCACATCCACCACCCGCTGCACGTCCTTGCCGCCGTTGGGGTACTCCGCCACCGTCTCGTAGTGGCTCACTTCCTCCACGCCTTCCACGGCGGGGTGCTCCACTGGCTCGGTGTCGTCCACCAGATACCCAAGCGTCAGGTCAGGGTTTTCAATGGCTGCACCGTTCTCGTCAATGATCTTCATGGTTCAAAACCTCCTTTCTCAGGCCACGCGCCGCCAGATGTGCACATAGTAGGCGGCAGGCTGCACGGTGGCGCTGCGGCCGTAGATGGCATTAGACTTGGATGCATCCAGACTGAACTTATATACATCAGAAAAGGAATTGTATTCGCCCGTAGATGCGATCACGTTGCCGGCAGTGAATGCGCCGGATACCTTATGTTCACCCTTTTTTACATCCGCGACAAAAGAGCCTGTGATGTTCGGCAGTCCGGCCTTCACGGTGGTGCCCGCTGCGTGGCTGCTGCTGGCACCCATCAGCACGCGCTCCGATGCGATCTGCTCCCATGTGCCGCCAAACAGGGCGGCAGGGCTGGTGGGGTCGGTGCTCTGGTAGATGCTGCCCACCGGGTAGGCAGCGGAGCTGGGTGCGGCCAGCAGAGCATCGACATCTTCCTTTGTATAATAGGAAGAAAAATCGGCACCGAAGGTGCGCAGGGCGTTTGCCTTTTCGGCAGCGGTCCATTCCCCGGCGGCTGCGGCGGTGGTCAGAGCCTTCTTCACGCCATAAGGCAGCAGGGCTGCGGTCAGCGGCAGAAGTGCATCCGTCATGCTGTCCAGCTGTTCGCGGGCAGCTGGTGCGATGATCAGGGTTCCGTCGCTGCGCACGTTGATGCCGCAGGCGGGGTCCACCCGCACTGCGCCGGGGGCCGAAGCCGTGGGCACCGTGCTGCTGCGCAGATAGGGCGACAGATCCGGCATGGCGGCAGTATCGGTCAACACGGCCCCGGTGTTGGGGTCCACGCTCAGCACCCGAAGCAGCTGGCCGGAGACCGGAACTGCCGGGCAGGGAAGCGCCCCCACATCCTGCGCCGTCAGTTTTACGATGCCGCTTTTGCCGTTCACGCTCACTACCTGACCATCGGTAGGCACCAGCTCCTCTGCCCGTGCGGCAGCAGCCTCGGCACGGGCTGCACAGCGGGATGCAGCGGCACTGTCGGCGCTGGTGCGCTGTGCCGCGGTCTGGGCCTGTGCCGCATTGGATGCCGTGCTTGCAGCACTGGCTGCGGCACGCTGTGCAGCGGTGGAAGCGGTACTGGCACTTTCCAGCACACGCGCCACGAACTGCTCATACTGCGAGGGCGGCAGCTCTTCCGCGCCGCCGTCGGTGGGCAGGATGGCGTAGGTGTCGTAGCTGCCGGGCCGGGTATAGGCGGCGTAGCCGCTGGCATCGATGGCTGCCAGCATCCACTGTCCGCCGGTGCTTCCGGTCAGGCGGCGGTCCACGGTGACGCAGTGCTGCGTGTCTAGTGAGACCGGTGCCAGCAGGGTGCCGTCGCTGCGGCGCAGGTAGAGCGCAACGGTGCACCCGGCCCATGCTTCCGGCAGCGTGAAGCACAGCTCGTCCACACCGGCAGCGTTCTGTGCACCGAGGTGCAGGCGGTGCGGCTGGGACAGAAATTCAGTGCCGCCGCACTGCCTTTGAATGATCTTGATGTTCACTTGAAAACCTTCCTTTCTGTTTTTTGTTTGATTGTACAGCCGCTGCCCGGCAGCTGCCAGTGTGGTCTTTTGCTGCACAAATTTCTGTGCTTCGGCATTTTGCCGGAAGGCGCTTTTCATGAGTAATTCGCACAGTTCTTTGTGGGTGAAAAATGGGATGAAAAAGAGGTGGCTTTGTACGGAAAACCAGCGATTTTTGGCCGCTTGCCGCATGGGAAAACGAACCCAAAAGTGCAGTTTCCGGTGCAAAAAGTCCAAAATAAATGTTAAAAATTCGTGAACAAAACACCCCAGAAAACAGGTCGAAAATCGGAAGGAAATAACCGAAAAAACAATATTTTGGAGAAAACAATGTTAAAGTTGCACAAAAAATAACGTCAAAAAACTAACAAAGTATGAGAAGGTGATTTGACAAATGGCCATTGGGCTGGTAAAATAAGACTCGCTCAACGGAACCAACAGACGTTGCAGCGTTTAAAATTTATCTGGATGAAGTAAAAAGCCGTCTTATATACGGCGCGGCGCGGGCAGATGGGGTCCGGGCCGGGAGGGTAACTGCACCCTCCGCAGCGGAGTCCAAATTGTATACGATGCTCGATTTTACCAAAAAGAGGGCATCGTATTTGATTGTGGGGCCAGATGGCTTCTGCCCGCCCCGCAGTCCGGGCGGCCGGGGCATGAAAAACATGTCCGCAGCCGCAGCCAATTTTGAAAAGAGAGGAGTTGTCTCGTATCGCTTCCGTAAAATTGAAGAAAGCATTGTCTGACTGCAAGCATGCAGTCTCTCCCCGTGTGCTGGCGTTTTGTGTCATGGTCGTGTGCCTTGTGGCTACACTCAGTGTGACCGCTGCGAATCTGCGGCTGACCTACGTCACAGACTCCAATGGTGCCCGGCAGGTGATCCTCACCTCCGAGACCGACCCTGCACAGGTTATGAACCTTTCCGGCATCCAGTCCGAAGAGGGCGATCAGGTCTATTACACGGCCTACAGCGGCAACCTTGCCGCCCTGAACATTGAGCGCGCATTCTCCGTCAGCATCACTGCCGACGGTCAGGAGTACCCCGTCAAAATGGTGTTCGGCACCGTGGCGGATGCCCTGAAGCGTGCCGGTATCACCCTGGAGGGTGACGACTACACCGAGCCTGCTCTGGACCAGCTGGTGAGCGCAGGTTCCACCATCACGGTGCACCGCGTGGACTACACCGACCGTGTGGAGACGCAGGCCATCCCCTACGATACCGAGTACGTCTACACCAGCCTGTATTTCCGCAACACCGGCCGCGCCACCACGGTGCGCCATGGTGCGGAAGGCCAGCAGACCATCACCACCCGCGACCGCTATGTGGACGGCGAGCTGGAAAACAGCATCGTGGTGGATTCCACCACCACTGTGGAGCCGACCAACCACATCGTAAAGACCTATGGCGCAGGCGCGCCGGTCTCCCCGCTGACCGGCCCGGACGGCACCACCAATGCACCCGCCTCTTACAGCAAGGTGCTCACCGGAAAGGCCACCGGCTACTATTCCAAGACCGGCAAGGGTTCTTCCGGTCTGGGTCTGGGCTACGGCACTGTGGCTGTGGACCCGGATGTGATCCCCTACGGCACCAAGCTGTATATCACCTCCACCGACGGCAAGTTCGTGTACGGCTATGCGGTGGCTACCGATACCGGCATTGCCGTGCAGAAGGGCCAGATCCTTGTGGACCTGTTCTACGAGACCTACGCCGAGAGCGTGATCAATGGAGCCATTCAGGTGAACGTCTACGTGGTGGACTGAGCAGGCCGAAAAGAACCGGGAAAATCGGAACTGAAAATTTTCAACAGAAACAGAGAGCTTCTGTACACCTTCCCTTTGGGAGGGTGCACAGAGGCTCTTTTTTATTGTCAGATTGGCAGGATTCACCATAAAATTTGTAAAAATTTGGCGGGTATGTATATAAGGAAAAAATATCAACGAAAAGATTATGGTAAATTTTACAGTAAAATGCGGCGAAACTCTTGAAAAACAGACCGAAATTCTTTAATATAAAAGGGTAAAAAGCTACAGGTGCGCTTTGTGCATCTGTACGGGGAGGAGCAGTCTATGAAACCGACCGAGGAGAAGATCCAAAGCAATGCATCGGACCTGCCGGTGTATCTGTTCAAACAGGGCAATAACTGTGAAGCATACCGTTACTTTGGCGCACACATGGAAACGCGTGCCGGTGAAGCAGGTGTGGTGTTCCGCGTGTGGGCACCCCATGCTGTAGCCATCAGCGTGGTGGGCGACTTTAACAGCTGGAAGCCGGGCAGCCACCCGATGCGCAAGGTGGATGGCGATTCCGTATGGGAATTGTTCATCCCGGGCATGAAGGAATATGATGTTTATAAATACTGCGTGACCACCCGCGCAGGTGATCTGGTCTATAAGGCCGATCCCTATGCGTTCCACGCCGAGACCCGCCCGTCCAACGGCAGCAAGGTCTACGATATCAGTGGTTTTGCGTGGCACGATGATGCATGGCAGGCAGCACAGAAAAAGGCTGATGTGATCAACAGCCCGATGAATATTTACGAGATGCACGCCGGCAGCTGGAAGATGAAGGAGGGCGGTAAGCCCTACAATTATTCCGAGCTGGCAGACGAGCTGATCCCGTATATCACAGAGATGGGCTATACCCATGTGGAACTGCTGCCGGTCATGGAATATCCGTTTGACGGCAGCTGGGGCTATCAGGTCACCGGCTATTTTGCACCCACCAGCCGCTACGGCACCCCCAAGGACCTGATGGCTTTTGTGGATAAGCTCCATGCCGCCGGCATTGGTGTGATCATGGACTGGGTGCCTGCTCACTTCCCGAAGGATCAGTTCGGCCTGTACAACTTTGATGGCGAAGCCTGCTACGAGGACCCGAATCCGAAGCGCGGCGAACATAAGGAGTGGGGCACCATGGTGTTCGACTTCGGCCGCAGCGAGGTGCAGAGCTTCCTGATCTCCAGCGCACTGTATTGGCTGGAGCAGTACCATATCGACGGTCTGCGCGTGGACGCGGTGGCATCCATGCTGTATCTGGACTATAACCGCAAGCAGGGCGAGTGGGAGCCGAACAAGAACGGCGGCAAGGAAAATCTGGAGGCTGTTGCTTTCCTGCGCAAGCTGAACGACACCGTGCTGGGCCGTCACCCCCACAAGTACATGATCGCGGAAGAATCCACTGCATGGCCCATGGTCACAAAGCCTGCTTCGGACGGCGGCCTTGGCTTCAACTTCAAGTGGAACATGGGCTGGATGAACGATATGCTCAGCTACATGAAGACTGACCCGCTCTTCCGTTCCGGCAACCACAACAAGGTCACCTTCAGCTTCTTCTACGCCTTCAGCGAGAACTTTGTGCTGCCCATCAGCCACGATGAGGTGGTGCACGGCAAGGGCAGCCTGATCAACAAGATGCCCGGCGAGTACGACGCCAAGTTTGCAAACCTGCGCACCTTCTTCGGCTACATGATGGCCCACCCGGGCAAGAAGCTGCTGTTCATGGGTCAGGAGTTCGGCCAGTTCGCTGAGTGGAACGAGACAAAGCCGCTGGACTGGATGCTGCTGGGCTACGATAAGCACACCGAGCTGCAGACCTACGTCAAGACCCTGAACGCCTTCTACAAGGAGCATCCCGCCTTCTGGCAGGTGGATTACAGCTGGGAGGGTTTCCAGTGGATCGTGCCGGATGACTCGCAGCAGAGCGTCATCGCCTTCCTGCGCAAGGACACTTCCGGCAAGCAGATCCTTGTGGTGTGCAACTTCAACCCCGTCCTGCGCGAGGGCTACACGCTGGGCGCACCGGTGGCAGGCTCCTACAAGGAGATCCTGAACAGCGACGATGCAGAGTTCGGCGGTTCCGGCGCAGTCCACAACAAGGCCGTGCGCACCCACAAAAAGCCGATGCACGGGTTTGAGCAGAGCATCACGATCACCCTGCCGCCCATGAGCACCCTGTATTTTGAAGTGCCCGCCAAGCGCACCCGCAAGGCCGCAGCGGACAAGACCGATAAGGCGGGAAAAAAGACCGCAGCCAAAAAGGCAAAGACCGCTGCGGAGGAAGCTGCAGCAAAGGTGGTAAAGAAGCCGGGCCGCAAGCCCAAGGCAGAAGCTGCCGCTGCAGAGGAAAAACCGGTGAAAAAGACCGCCCGCAAGGCAAAGGCTGAGCCGGAAAAGGCCGAGGAAGCACCCAAAAAGCGCGGCCGCAAGCCCAAGGCAGAGGCAGAACCCAAGGCGGAAAAAGCACCCGCAAAACGCACCCGCAAACCGAAGGAGCCCAAGGAATGACCCGGCTCTTCGGCCGACCCATACCGCACATGTTGACGCTCATTTCCGAACAACGGAAATGTTAATGTTAAAGGGGAGAATAAAGCTATGGCAAAAGAAATTGTGGCAATGATCCTTGCCGGTGGACGTGGCTCGCGCTTGTACGCGCTGACACAGAAAACGGCAAAACCCGCAGTGTCCTTCGGCGGTAAGTACCGCATCGTGGACTTCCCGCTGTCCAACTGCGTGAACTCCAACATCGACACCGTTGGCATCGCGACCCAGTATCAGCCCCAGAAGCTGAACGAGTACATCGGCAACGGCCAGCCCTGGGATCTGGATCGTCTGCACGGCGGCGTGCACACCCTGCCGCCCTACGAGCAGGCAAAGGGCACCGACTGGTACAAGGGCACTGCAAACGCCATCTACCAGAACATCGGCTTCATCGACAGCTACGATCCCGAGTATGTGATCATTCTGTCCGGCGACCAGATCTGCAAGCAGGACTATGCCGACTTCCTGCGCTTCCACAAGGAAAAGGGCGCAGAGTTCTCTGTGGCTGTTATGGAAGTGGACTGGAAGGAAGCCTCCCGCTTCGGCCTGATGGTGGCTGACGAGAACGACCGCATCACCGAGTTCCAGGAGAAGTCCCCGGTACCCAAGTCCAATCTGGCTTCCATGGGCATCTACATCTTCAACTGGGATGTGCTGAAGAAGTATCTGGAAGAGGACGAAGCAGACCCCAACTCCAAGAACGATTTTGGCATGAACATCATCCCCGCCCTGCTGCGCGACGGCCGCAAGATGTACGCCTACCGCTTTGCCGGCTACTGGCGTGACGTGGGCACGATCGACAGCCTGTGGGAAGCCAACATGGAAGTGCTGGATCCCGAAAACTCCGGCATCGATATCTTCGACGAGAAGTGGAAGATCTACAGCCGCAACCCGGTCCTGCCTCCGCAGAAGATCGGCCCCCGCGCTGTGGTGCAGGATTCCCTCGTCACGGAGGGCTGCAAGATCTACGGCAATGTGCATCACTCTGTGCTGAGCGCAGGCGTTGTTGTGGAAGAGGGCGCTACCGTTGAGGACGCAGTCCTGATGGACGGCGTTGTGGTCAAGGCTGGTGCTGTTGTCAAGCGCTGCATCCTGGCGGAGGATGTTGTGGTCGGTGCAGGTGCACGAGTGGGCGGCGATGGCCCCATTGCCCATGTGGGCACCGGCCTGACCGTCGGCGCAGGCGCAACCGTCAAGGAAGGTGCCAAAGTCTTTGAATCCGTCAAGGAGGGTATGGAAGTATGCTGAGCCAGAACACCAATGCGTTGGGTATTATTTTCCCCAACAGTTATGATAATACCGTCCCCGAGCTGGTGACCGAGCGCGCAATGGCTTCGATCCCCTTCGCGGGCCGCTACCGTATGGTGGACTTTGTTCTGTCCAGCATGGCAAACTGCGGTATCTCCAATGTCTCCATCGTGGTGCGCAAAAACTACCACTCCCTGATGGATCATCTGGGCACCGGCCGTGAGTGGGATATGGCTCGCCGTCACGGCGGCCTGAACATCGTGCCGCCTTTCGCTGAGAAGGGCGTGCGCATCTATTCCGGCCGTGTGGAAGCTCTGGGCTCTATCATGAACTTCCTGGAGAACCAGAAGGAAAAGTACGTGGTCATGAGCGATGCCAACGTTGCTCTGAACTACGACTTCAACGCCCTGCTGGCCGCCCATCAGGCAAGCGGTGCCGATGTGACCGTCGCTTACCAGAAGACCGAGATCCCCGAGGGCCGCAAGAATGACAACTACACCCTGACCGTTGATGCCGACGGCCGTGTGACCGAGCTGCTGTTCAACGATTACCGCCCCGGCGTGCAGAACCTTGACCTGAACATCTATGTTCTGGAGCGCGAGACCCTGCTCAAGCTGGTCCGGGATGCGACCTCCCGCGGCCTGATCTACTTCGAGCGCGATATTCTGGCCCACAATGTCAACATCCTGAACATCCACGCTCTGGAGTACACCGGCTATGTGGCACATGTCTGTGACATGAAGAGCTACTTTGACGAGAACCTCAAGCTGACCGATGACGAAAATCTGGAAAAGCTGTTCCCCAAGAAGAGCCCGGTCTACACCAAGATCCGCGACGACAACCCCACCCGCTATGTGCCGGGCTGCAAGGTGACCGACTCCATTCTGGCCGACGGCTGCGTGATCGAAGGCACAGTGGAGAACTGTGTGCTGTTCCGCGGCGTCAAGGTCAAGAAGGGTGCCGTCGTCAAGAACTGCGTGCTCATGCAGGACACCGTTGTGGAAGCCAATGCCGAGCTGGACTGCGTTGTTACCGATAAGAACGTGAAGATCACTGCCGGCAAGAAGCTGTCCGGCACCGAGAGCTTCCCGGTGTACGTGCAGAAGAAGCACACCGTCTGATTTTACTGAGTTATCCATAGGGGCGGCTTCCTCCCCGGTAGCCCCTCTTGAGAGGGGCGGGGGCATCTGTGTGCCCCCGCCTGCTCTTTTGTAAAAATGGTTCGTGCTGCCTGCAAGGGCGGTGGGGGAGAACGAAAATATCCCACTATATGAAAGGAGCGATCCTATGAGAATCCTGTATGCTGCTTCGGAAGCTGCCCCTTTTGCAAAGTCCGGCGGTCTGGCCGACGTTGCGGGTGCCCTGCCCAAGGCTCTGGTCAAGGACGGCGTGGATGCCCGCGTCATTATGCCCCTGTACGGCGATTTGAAGTTCCGTGATACGCTGGAGTACGTGACCAATTATTCCGTCCCCGTGGGCTGGCGCAGCCAGTACTGCGGCCTGTTCAAGACCGAGCGGAACGGCGTGACCTACTACTTCCTGGACAACGAGTATTACTTCAAGCGCCGCGGCCTGTACGGCTTCTATGATGACGGCGAGCGTTTCGCCTTCTTCTCCCGCGCCGTTTTAGAGACCCTGTTCTACATCGATTTCACCCCCGATATCATCAACTGCAACGACTGGCAGACCGCTCTGGTGCCGGTGTACCTGAACCTGTACTATCGCCATCTGGATAAGTTCAACCGCATCAAGACCATCTTCACCATCCATAATATCGCTTATCAGGGCAAGTATGGCACAGACATTCTGGAGGACACCTGCGGCATCGGCCGCCGCGACCAGCACATCGTGGAGTACGATGGCTGCGCAAACTTCATGAAGGGTGCTTTCGAGACTGCCGATAAGATCACCACTGTCAGCCCCACCTATGCCATGGAGATCCTCGACCCGTGGTTCAGCTATGGTCTGGACGCTCTGCTGCGGGAGAAGCAGTACAAGCTGTGCGGCATCCTGAACGGCATCGATACCGATTCCAACGATCCCGCTACGGATAAGAACATCCCCTTCAACTACGACATCACCAATTTTGAAGAGGGCAAGGCAAAGTGCAAGGAAGCCCTGCAGGATAAGTTCGGCCTGAACAAGGATGGCAGCCCCGTCTTTGCCATGGTCAGCCGCATGGTCGGCATGAAGGGCTTTGATCTGGTGCAGAGCATCGCCGATGGTCTGGTGGATCGCGGCATCGAGCTGGTCGTTCTGGGCAGCGGCGAGAGCCAGTACGAGAACTTCTTCTCCGACCTGTGCGCACGCCATCCGGGCCGCGTTGGCACCTACATCGGCTTTGAGCCGGCCCTGTCGCAGGAGATCTACGCAGGCGCAGATGCCTTCATCATGCCTTCCAAGAGCGAGCCCTGCGGTCTGGCACAGATGGTGGCCTGCCGCTACGGCACGCCTCCCATCGTCCGCGAGACCGGCGGTCTGCGCGACTCCATCCACGACAGCACCATGGGTGAGGGCAACGGCTTCACCTTTGCGGGCTACAATGCCCACGAGCTGTATGTGGCCTGCTGCAACGCACAGAATGCTTACTATGACAAGGAGAACTGGAAGAACCTCGTGCACCACTGCATGGAGTGCGACTTCAGCTGGGATGTCTCCGCCAAGAGCTATGAGGGCCTGTACAACGAGACCGCAAACCTCTGGTAATGTCCTGAAAACTGCATAACGGCTGCCGCCCGGTTCCCAAAGAGCCGGGCGGCTTTTTTGTGTGACCCTCTCAGCTTCGCTTCGCTCAGCAGCTCCCCCGGAAGGGGGAGCTTTATTTGTGCTGCCCGAAAGATGCATAAAAGCTCGCCCTTCGGGAGAGCTGGCGCGTCAGCGCCTGAGAGGGTTCGCCCGTTTTTTTTGCATTCTGCACAATAGATCCATCAAACTTTTGGTATTGATGTGCCCGCAGACGCACAAACTCCATACAGGGCGTACAGTTACGGCATTAGTGTAAACAAACTATGAAATTTTACTAGAAAACAGTGGAAAATTGATTGAAAAAACGGCCGGTTTGAATTATACTATCGTTATAAGATTTTCTGCTGATTGCAAATCCTTGGCAAAGAATCCAGAATCTGGCTTTTGCAAAGGCACATCACACAGGGAGGAAACGCAGGTTGAAGGGCTGGTATAAGGCACTGGAGGATCTTGTCTGGCTGACCCAGCTGGGCCTGAATATGCTGCTGCCGCTGGTCATGTGTCTGGGCGGTGCATGGTGGGCGGTGAACAACTGGAGCTGGCCGGAATGGGTGTTCCTGCCGGCCATCCTGCTGGGGCTTGCTGCCGGGGCACAGAACTTCTGGTATTTTGCAAAGGAACACATGGACCGCACCAAAAAGGAAAAACCAAAGCGGGTGGGGTTCAACTCGCATCAGTAAACTTAACAGGAGGTTTCCCTTTATGAAACTGCAGCCGGAATCCAAAAAGGAGCTGACCCGCATCGCCTGCGGCACGGCCATCTGTACCGCCGTCATGTGGGTGATCTTTGCAGCTCTGCACCTGGTTGGCTGGGTGAAATTTGATTACACTGTTGTTCTGGGCAGTCTCATCGGCGCGGCCGTGGCCATCGGCAACTTTGCGGGCATCTGCCTCGTGTGCCAGAAGGTCATCGACGAGCAGGATGAGAAACGGCGCAAAGCGACATTGCAGGCTTCCTACAATGTCCGGATGCTTTTGCAGGCGGTGTGGATCATCGTTGCCATCGGGGCACCGGTGTTCCAGCCGTTTGCCGGTGTTCTGCCGCTGCTTTTCCCGCGCGTTACGATCTACTACCTGCAAATAACCGGAAAGTACAAGCCTCTTGCACCGGCCGGACCTTCGGTGGACGTCTCTGTGGAGGACGACCCCGAACCCGCACCGGAGCCGGAAGCCGGACCCCGTGACGAAGGGGGTGAAACGTAACAAATGGAACTGAACGGCGCAAAGATCCTGTATACCATCCATACGGACATCCCCCTGCTGGGTGATTTCAAGATCACTCAGACCCTTGTCAGTACCTGGATCGTCATGGCGCTGCTTTCGGGTTTTGCCATCTGGCTGGGCAGAAATCTCAAGCTGGAAAATGTCTCAAAGCGGCAGGCCGCCGCCGAGTTCATCGTAGAACGGCTGGACCAGTTCGTGCACGACAACATGGGCTATCACTTTGATAAGTATATCCCGCTCATCGGCGCGATCTTCGCTCTGAGCATCGGCTGCAACCTCATCAGTGTCATCGGCCTGTGGAGCCCCACAGCTGACCTGAACACCGAGGCGGCGTGGGCCATCGTGGTGTTCGTGCTGATCCTGTACTACAAGATCAAGACCAACGGCATCCTTTCCTACCTGAAAGGTCTTTTGGACCCCATCTTCATCATGGCACCCATCAATGTGCTGTCGGAGGTTTCCACCCCCGTCAGTATGGCGTTCCGTCACTTTGGCAACATCTTGTCCGGTACGGTCATTTCCACACTGCTGTACTGGGCGCTGGCAAGCCTGAGCCACGTTATTTTCGGCTGGCTGCCGGGTGCCTTGAGCCAGATCCAGCTGTTCCAGATCGGCATCCCGGCCTTTACGGGCCTGTATTTCGACTGGTTCGGCGGCTGCATTCAGGCGTTCATCTTCTGTACCCTGACCGCAATTTTCATCAAACGTGCTGCCGGTGAGGACTAAGCCCTCACAACGGCATCTCCCAAAACAAAAAACTTTTTTGGAGGACAAATCTTATGACTGACTTTCAGTACCTCGCTCGTGGTATCGCTCTGGCAGGCTGCGGCATCGGCGCAGGCTGTGCACTGATCGCAGGTATCGGCCCCGGTATCGGCGAAGGCAACGCAGCAGCTGCTGCCTGTGAAGCTGTGGGCCGTCAGCCCGAGTGCAAGAGCGACGTTACCAGCACCCTGATCCTGGGCGTTGCACTTTCCGAGACCACCGGTATTTACGGCTTCGTCACCGGCCTGCTGCTGATCTTCCTGGCACCCGGTATGTTCATGAAGTTCCTGGCATAAGCGGAACCTTTTACAAAATAACGAAAGGAGACGCTTATGGAACTGTACCAGGCGTTGATCACGCTGGACGGCTGGACCTTTCTGGCCCAGATCTGCAACCTGATGATCCAGCTGTTCATCTTCAAAAAGTTCCTGCTGAATCCGGTCAAAAACGTGATCGCAGAGCGCAAGGCGAAGGCAGACAGCCAGATCGCCGATGCCACCAAGCTGCGCACCGAAGCCGAAGCCATGAAGGCAGAGTACGAGCAGAACCTGCAGAATGCCCGCACCGAGGCCAACGAGATCGTTGCCAATGCGCAGAAGACGGCCACCGCCCGCGGCGAAGAGATCGTGGGCGAGGCCCGCGCGCAGGCTGCTGCCCTCAAGCAGAAGGCCGAAGCCGACATTGCGCAGGAGCGCAAGAAGGCCGTGAACGAGGTCAAGGACGAGATCGGCGGCATCGCCATGGAGATCGCCTCCAAGGTGGTGGAGCGTGAGATCAGCGAGAAGGACCACAAGGATCTGATCGACGAATTTATCAAAAATGTGGGTGAAGCATCATGACCGAGACTGCAAGGATGTACGGCGGAAGCCTGTACGATCTGGCGGCGGAGGAAGGGCTGGAGGCCCGCATTCTGGGTGAGCTGGACGAAGCCGTGGCGCTTTTTAAGGCAAACCCGGACTACCTGCATCTGCTCAGCACCCCCAGCATCCCGAAAAGAGAGCGCTGCGGCCTGCTGGATGAAGCACTGCGGGATCAGGTCCACCTCTATGTGCTGAACTTTTTGAAGATCCTGTGCGAGAAGGGCACCCTGCGGGAGCTGTCCGGCTGCGCACGGGCTTACCGTGTGCGCTACAATCAGGCACACGGCATTCTGGAAGCAACGGCGACCACTGCAGTGGCAATGACGGAGCAGCAGGCAAAGAGCCTGCACGAAAAGCTGGAAAAGCTCACCGGCAAGACCATCGACCTGAAAACAAAGGTCGATCCGGCAGTGCTGGGCGGCATCCGGCTGGATATCGAAGGCACCGAGCTGGACGGCACGGTGCAGAACCGTCTGTCCGCCCTGCGCAGGGATATTGCTTCCGTGACACTGTGATCGAATTTCCACCCGAAAGATTTTTAAGAATTGAGTGGTGAACAAACAAAGATGCAACTGAAACCTGAAGAGATCTCCAAGATCATCCGTGCGCAGATCAAGCATTACGAAAATGCCATTGAGCAGAGCGAGACCGGCACGGTCATTATGGTGGGCGACGGCATCGCCCGCGCCAGTGGTCTGGAAAAGTGCATGGCAGGTGAGCTGCTTCAGTTTGATAACGGCGAATACGGCATGGCCCAGAATTTGGAGGAGAATACCGTCTCCATCGTTCTGCTGGGCTCCGACGTCGGCATCAAGGAAGGCAGCACTGTCAAGCGCACCGGCAAGGTGGTGTCCGTGCCGGTGGGCGAAGCCATGATCGGCCGCGTGGTCAACGCGCTGGGCCAGCCCATCGACGGCGCAGGCCCCATCGAGACCACCGAGTTCCGCGCCATTGAAAGCCGCGCTCCCGGCATCATCGACCGTCAGCCGGTTAAGGAGCCGCTGCAGACCGGCATCAAGGCCATCGACTCCATGATCCCCATTGGCCGCGGCCAGCGCGAGCTGATCATCGGCGACCGCCAGACCGGCAAGACCACCATCGCCTCCGATACCATCATCAACCAGAAGGGCAAGGACGTCATCTGCATTTACGTTGCCATCGGTCAGAAGCGCTCTACCGTGGCAAACCTTGTGCAGAGCCTGACCGAGGCCGGTGCTATGGGCTACACCATCGTGGTGTCCGCAACGGCATCTGAGCTTTCGCCCCTGCAGTATATCGCACCCTACTCCGGCTGTGCCATGGGCGAATATTTCATGCATCAGGGCAAGCACGTCCTCATCATCTACGACGATCTGTCCAAGCACGCCGTGGCCTACCGTGCACTGTCGCTGCTGATCCGCCGTCCCCCGGGACGTGAGGCTTACCCCGGCGACGTGTTCTATCTGCACTCCCGTCTGCTGGAGCGCGCGGCCAAGCTCTCCAATGAGCTGGGCGGCGGCAGCCTGACGGCTCTGCCCATCATCGAGACGCAGGCGGGCGATGTTTCCGCCTATATCCCCACGAATGTCATTTCCATCACCGATGGTCAGATCTTCCTGGAGACGGAGCTGTTCCACTCCGGTGTCATGCCGGCAGTCAACCCCGGCATCTCGGTGTCCCGCGTGGGCGGCAATGCCCAGATCAAGGCCATGAAGAAGGTCGCCGGTACCCTGAAGCTGATCTATTCCCAGTACCGCGAGCTGCAGAGCTTTGCACAGTTCGGTTCCGATCTGGATGCCGACACCAAGGCCCGCCTTGCACAAGGCGAGCGCATTGTGGAAGTGCTCAAGCAGAACCGCTCCGCTCCCGTGCCTGTGGAAAAGCAGGTGGCCATCCTGTATGCGACCATTCACGATCACCTTGTGAAGGTCAAGGTGCCGGACGTGGCCGAGTATGAGAAGGGACTGTACGAATATCTAGACAACAATGCTGCGGGTGCCGCCGTCATGGAGACCATCCGCACCACCGGCAATCTGGATAAGGACACTGAGGAGCAGCTTAAGAGCGTGCTCACAGCCTATACCGACAGCTTCGTCAAGGCGCACTAAGGAAGGAGGCGTAACGCATGGCTGGTTCCATGAAGGACATCAAGCTGCGCATCAAAAGCGTAGAGAGCACCATGCAGATCACCAAGGCAATGGAACTGGTGGCTTCCTCCAAAATGCGCCGCGCCAAGGAACGGGTGGAGCACAGCCGCCCCTACTTTGAAACGCTGCATGAGACTTTGACCAAGATCGCCGCGGCCGACCCCCGCGCCCGCAACCCCTACCTGCGCCGTGACGAAGTGAAGCGCACCCTGCTCATCGTGATTGCAGGCGACCGCGGCCTTGCCGGTGGATACAATTCCAACGTGCTCAAGCAGGCCGGGGCCGAAGAGGGCGAGGTGCTGGTGCTGCCCATCGGCAAGCGCTCGGCAGAGTATTTCGTCCATCACGAGGTGCCCCTGTTCACGCAGGAGGTGCTGCTGGCGGCAGATGTCTCGGTGGGCGAGTGCTTCCAGCTGTCCCGTCAGATCACGGAAGGATATCTCAAGGGCGAGTACGATGCGGTAAAGATCTGCTACACCCGGTTCGATTCCATGATGACCCAGACCGCAGCCACCATGGAGGTGCTGCCGCTGTCCATCGAACCTACCGAGCAGCAGAAGGCGGATGCCCGCCGCAGCCAGATCCTGTACAAGCCCAGCAGCGAGGAAGTATTCAGCGCGATCATCCCGGAGTATGTGGCAGGCATCGTCTACGGTGCCGTGTGCGAGAGCGTAGCCAGTGAGTTGGCAGCCCGCCGCACTGCCATGGATGCCGCCACGAAGAACGCCGGTGAGATGATCGACCATTTGAACCTGTATTATAACCGTGCCCGTCAGGCTGCCATCACGCAGGAGATCACCGAGATCGTGGCCGGCGCGGAGATTTAAAACCTATCAAAAAGGAGTTGTAGCCTATGTCCGAAAAACATATCGGCAAGGTGCTCCAGGTCATCGGCCCGGTGCTGGACATCCAGTTTGAGGATGGCCAGCTGCCGGAGCTGCTCAACGCCATCGAGATCGACAACCACGGCGAAAAGCTGGTGGTCGAGGTGGCACAGCACACCGGCGATAACGTGGTGCGCTGCATTGCAATGAACAGCACCGATGGTCTGGTGCGCGGCACCGAAGCCGTGGATACCGGCGAACCCATCAAAGTGCCCGTGGGCGACCAGTGTCTGGGCCGCGTGTTCAACCTGCTGGGTGAGCCCGTGGACAACAAGCCCGCCCCGGCCCCGGAGGCCTACTGGCCCATCCACCGCCCTGCTCCCAGCTACGAGGAGCAGCAGTCCACCACCGAGATCCTCGAGACCGGCATCAAGGTCGTGGACCTGATCTGCCCCTACGCAAAGGGCGGCAAGATCGGTCTGTTCGGCGGTGCAGGCGTCGGCAAGACGGTCCTGATCCAGGAGCTGATCTATAACATCGCCACCGAGCACAACGGCTACTCGGTGTTCACCGGCGTTGGCGAGCGCACCCGTGAGGGCAACGACCTGTATGGTGAAATGACCGAGAGCGGCGTTATCAACAAGACTGCGCTGGTCTATGGCCAGATGAACGAACCCCCAGGAGCCCGTATGCGCGTGGCACTGTCCGGCCTGACCATGGCGGAGTATTTCCGCGATGTGAAGAATCAGGATGTGCTGCTCTTCATCGATAACATCTTCCGCTTCACCCAGGCAGGCTCTGAGGTGTCCGCACTGCTGGGCCGTATGCCCTCTGCCGTCGGCTACCAGCCCACGCTGGCCACCGAGATGGGCGCTCTGCAGGAGCGCATCACCTCCACCCGCAAGGGTTCCATCACCTCGGTGCAGGCCGTCTACGTGCCCGCCGATGACCTGACCGACCCGGCCCCTGCCACCACCTTTACCCATCTGGATGCCACCACGGTCCTGAGCCGTGACATTGCTTCGCAGGGCATCTACCCCGCTGTGGACCCGCTGGATTCCACCAGCCGCATCCTCAGCCCGGAGGTCGTGGGTCAGGAGCACTACGAGATCGCCCGCGCCGTCCAGAAGGTGCTGCAGCGCTACAAGGAGCTGCAGGACATCATTGCCATCATGGGCATGGACGAGCTGAGCGAGGAAGACAAGCGCACGGTCAGCCGCGCCCGCAAGGTGCAGCGCTTCCTGAGCCAGAGCTTCCACGTGGCAGAGCAGTTCACCGGTATGCCCGGCCAGTATGTGCCGCTCAAGGAGACCCTGCGCGGCTTCAAGATGATCCTGAACGGCGAGTGCGACGAGCTGCCCGAGAGCGCATTCCTGTTCGCGGGCACCATCGATGACGTGTTCGCAAAAGCGAAGAAAGGGTAAACCATGACGACCTTTCATCTGACGGTGGTCACGCCGGACGGCTGCGCCTTTGACGGGCAGGCCGAGCGCATCGTCTGCCGCGCCATTGACGGCGATCTGGCCATCCTTGCCAAACACGGGGATTACTGCACCGCGCTGGGCATGGGCGAAGCCCATATCGTGGATGCCGAGGGCCAGCGCCGCCGCGCCGCCTGCATGGGCGGGCTGCTGAGCGTGCTGGATGGCGAAGTGCGTCTGGTCGCCACCACATGGGAGTGGGCCGAGGAGATCGATCAGGCCCGCGCCGAGGCTTCCAAGAAGCGCGCGGAGGAGATCCTTGCGCAGAAGAACCTCGACAAGCGGGACTACGAGCTGGCTCAGGCGCGTCTCAAGCGCGCACTGGTGCGTACCTCTATCCACTAAAACAAAAAGAAAAGGAGCCATTGCACAACCTGTGCAGTGGCTCCTTTTGCGTGCATGATGAAACTAAAAATAAGATTTCCGCTGAATATGCCCAGAGCGAATGCGGAGGGCATTTAAATCGTAAAGACGTTACATCATATTGGCCTTCTCGATCAGGTTACGGATGTGATGGGCCAGCATCTCCACCGCAGCGGTGTTCTCGCCGCCGTTGGGTACAATGATGTCTGCGTTACGCTTGCTGGGTTCCACAAAGGCTTCGTGCATAGGCTTGACGGTAGTCAGGTACTGATTGATCACGCTGTCCAGACTGCGGCCGCGCTCCTTCACGTCGCGTACCAGACGGCGCAGGATGCGCTCGTCGGCGTCGGTGTCCACATAGATCTTGTAGTCGAACAGGGCGCACAGCTCCGGCTCCACAAAGGGCAGGATGCCTTCCACGATCAGCACCGGTGCGGGCTCGATGTGCTGCACCTTGTCGCTGCGGTTGTGGTTGGAGTAGTCGTACACCGGGCAGTCGATGGCGCGGCCTGCCTTCAGCTCCTGCAGATGGTAGATCAGCAAAGCGTTGTCAAAGGCATCCGGGTGGTCGTAGTTCAGCTTGCAGCGCTCCTCAAAGGGCAGCTCGTCGTGGCGCTTGTAATAGCTGTCGTGGGAGATCAGGCGCACTTCATCCTCGCCAAAACGCTCCTTCAGCCGCAGAGCAAGGGTGGTCTTGCCGCTGCCGGAGCCGCCTGCAATGCCAATGATCAGATTATTCATAGGGGTCCCTCCTGCATCATCCTGCCGCTTTGGGTGGAAAAAAGGGCAGGAATGGATTATAATAGGTGCAAAGCTGCCTGTCCGGGACACAGCGCCGGGCGGGCTTGTTCCTGTACATCATAACACAAACCGGCACATTTTTACAGCCCCAGGGCTGCAAATGTGTGAGATAAGGGAAAATGCCATGCAGAAAAAACAATTTCAGCAAAATATGAAGGACAAGGTCCGGGTGTTTGAGGATGGCGGCATCCGCCTGCTCAAACGGGGACAGAAGGGCGTGGTACACGCTATTTTCAGCCGTTTTGGCCTAGTGCTGGTTCTGCTGCTTTTACAGGCGTTCGCGCTGTTCAGCCTGCTGCAGTGGTTCGGCGAGCTGCTGCCGCATTATTTTGGCGGCACCCTGCTGGTAACAGCGGCAATGATGGTCTATCTGCTCAATCAGGACATGGACAACAGCGTGCGCATTACATGGCTGGTGGTCACAGCGCTGATGCCGGTGCTGGGCGTGCCGCTGTTCTGGTACACCAAAAGTGATGTGGGCCACAATGCCCTGAAGCGCCGCCTGCTGGATCTGGAGGGCCAGACCCGCGCCCAGCTGCCGCAGAATGAGCAGACCGTGGAGCTTTTGCAGGAGCAGGCACCCGAAGCGATGCCGCTGGCACGGTATCTGCGGGGCAAGGGAGGCGGCTTTCCGGTCTATGCCGACACGGTGGCCACCTACTTCAACGGCGGCGAAGCTATGTTCGATGAAATGCTGCGCCAGCTGGAAACGGCAAAAAAATACATCTTTCTGGAATATTTCATCGTGGATGAAGGCCTGATGTGGGGCCGCATTCTGGAAGTGCTGGCCCGCAAGGCGGCGCAGGGGGTGGATGTGCGGGTGATGTATGATGGCACCTGTGAGTTTTCCACCCTGCCGCGGGATTACCCCAGCCGGCTGGAAGCGCTGGGCATCCAGTGCAAGGTGTTCTCGCCGGTCACGCCCTTTGTTTCCACCCACTACAACTACCGCGACCACCGCAAAATTCTGGTCATTGATGGACAGGTGGGCTTTACCGGCGGCGTGAATCTGGCAGATGAGTACATCAACCACATAGAAAAGTATGGCCGCTGGAAGGACGCGGCCCTGATGCTGGAAGGCGAAGGCGTGCGCTCCATGACGGCGCTGTTTTTGCAGATGTGGAGCATCCTGTGCCAGCCGGAGTTTGAGCAGTTCCTGTCCGATCCCATCCCGGCGGCAGCAAACGCCAAGGGCTTTGTGGTGCCCTACGGAGACTGCCCGCTGGACGGTGAGCGGGTGGGCGAAATGGTGTACATGGATATGCTCAACCGCGCCCGGAAGTATGTGCACATCATCACGCCGTATCTGATTTTAGACGGCGAGCTGGAAACGGCCCTGCGCTTTGCGGCAGAGCGCGGTGTGGATGTGCACCTGATCCTGCCCGGCAAGCCGGATAAGTGGTTCGTTTATGCACTGGCCAAGACCCACTACAAGGCGCTGCTTTCTTCGGGTGTGAAGATCAGCGAGTGGCAGCCCGGCTTTACCCATGCGAAGATCGTGATTGCCGACGGCGTGGAAGCTGTGGCGGGCACCATCAATCTGGACTACCGCAGCCTGTACCATCACTTTGAAAACGCGGTCTGGATGCGCGGCACCGACTGCATTGCCAACATGGAAGCGGATTTTCAGGATACGCTCACCCGGTGCCGCAGGGTGGAGCGGACGAAAGAAAGCATCTGGCAGGGCAAAAAGCTGCTGCATCTGGCGGGCATCCTGCTCAAGTTCATTGCGCCGCTGGTGTGAAGGACTCCTTCCGTCATCGCTGTGTAATCAGACTGGAGAAGCTCTGAATACAAAAAGGCCCGCTGCCTTTCGACAGCGGGCCTTTTGTTACCGATTTAAATAAAAATCAGCGCTTAGTTCTGCTTCATGCGAGCGAAGCAGTCAGAGCAGTAGACCGGACGGTCCTCACGGGGCTGGAAGGGAACCTTGCAAGCCTTGCCGCAAGCTGCGCAGACAGCATCGAACATCTGACGCTCACCGCTGTTGCTGCGTGCGCCGCCGTTCTTGCGGGCGTCACGGCAGGGCTTGCAGCGCTGGGGCTGATTCTCGAAGCCGCGAGATGCGTAGAACTCCTGCTCACCAGCAGTCCAAACAAATTCCTTACCGCAGTCCTTGCAGACCAGAGTCTTGTCTTCAAACATAGTAGTATCTCCTCTTTAGTTAGTTCTTGCCCACGGAAGGATTGTAACCATACCTTTGGTTTTGGGACCATCGCGCTGATCAGTAAGCTTACCAGGGGCTTGAATGAATGGACGTCCTCCAATTGAGGACTTTTCTATTGTACCGTTCTTTTTGAAATTTGTCAACCAAAAAACAACCATTCGCCTTGTTATTTGTATAGATAGCACAATCCGACAGGGCTGATTTGGGTAAAATAACTGCCGGAAGATGAAAAAGGGGCTGCCGCACATTCCGTGCAGCAGCCCCTGCAAAGCCCTTTGGAAAACGGTTACTTCTCAATGACTTCCTTGGTGTCGCGGGCGATCATCAGCTCCTCGTCGGTAGCGATGACCAGAGTGCGCACCTTTGCGCCCCAGGCAGTGATCTCGCACACATCGCCCACGGGGTGCTTGTTCTTCTCGGTATCGATGCGGATGCCCAGCCAATCCATGTGGTGGCAGACCTTTGCACGGGCAATTGCATCGTGCTCGCCGATGCCGCCGGTGAAGACGATGGCATCCACGCCGCCCATTGCAGCGATGTAAGCGCCAACGGTCTTCTTGATCTGGTAGTTCAGCATGTCGGAAGCCAGCTGTGCGCGCTTGTTGCCGGCAGCAGCTGCCTCTTCCACGTCACGCTTGTCGCTGGAAACACCGGAGATGCCCAGCAGGCCGGACTTCTTGTTCAGGATCTCGTCCAGCTCGTGGCCGGTGATGTTCAGGGTGTACTTCAGGTAGTTGACCACAGAGGGGTCCAGGTCGCCGCAGCGGGTGCCCATCATCAGGCCGGCCAGCGGGGTCATACCCATGGAGGTGTCCACGACCTTGCCCTGATCCACAGCGGCAATGGAGGAACCGTTGCCCAGATGGCAGGTGATCAGCTTCAGGCGCTCAATGGGCTCTTCCAGATACTCGGCAGCCTTGTGAGCAACGTACTTGTGGCTGGTGCCGTGGAAGCCGTAGCGGCGCACGCCGTACTTCTCATAGTACTCATACGGAATGGCGTACATATAAGCCTTCGGAGGCATGGTGCTGTGGAAAGCGGTATCGAACACAGCCACCATGGGGATGTTGCCGAACACCTTGCGTGCGGCCTCGATGCCCAGAATGCCGGCGGGGTTGTGCAGGGGAGCCAGAGGGCTCAGCTCGCGGATGGTCTCGATGACCTCGTCGGTGATCAGGCAGCTCTCCTTGAACTTCTCGCCGCCGTGCACGACACGGTGACCGATGGCATCGATCTCGCTGACGTCGTTGATGCACTTGCCTTCGCCGGTGGTCATCTTCTTCACGACCTCGGCAAATGCCTCGGTGTGGGTGGGGAAGATGGCGGGCGTGGTGGCCTTATGGCCGTTGGCCTCGTGGGTGATCATGCTGCTTTCCATGCCAATGCGCTCGCACAGGCCCTTGCACAGCACCTTCTCGCCGTCCATATCGATCAGCTGATACTTCAGGGAAGAAGAGCCGCAGTTAATAACCAGAACTTTCATCTGTGTTGCCTCCTGTATGTTTTTGGTCTGCCCTCTTTTTAAACCTGAGGACAGAATTTTACAGATTCCTGTGTTTATTATATAATAGGGTGGGCGGCTTTTCAAGCCGCAACCCGGGCAAAGCGGTAAAGCTTGTGTACAAGGTTTTTGTACATCCTGCCCACAAATGCGCAAAACCACTGCAGTTTTCTGTATATACGATATAAATTTAACAATCTTTCCGAGGGCGCAGCAGCCCTGCAGAGGAGCTTATCTATGAAATTTGCCGGTATCATTGCAGAGTACGACCCCTTTCACAACGGCCATGCATGGCAGCTGGCGCAGGCAAAAGCGCTGGGAGCACAGCATGTGGCGGTGGCCATGAGCTGCGGGCTGACCCAGCGCGGCGCACTGCCGCTGCTGCCGGAAGCGGTGCGGGTGCAGGCCGCCCTGCAGTGCGGGGCAGATCTGATATTTGCGCTGCCTGCGCCCTGTGCCTGTGCGGGGGCAGAGGCTTTTGCCCGGGCGGGGGTGCGCATCCTTGCCGCCGCCGGGTGCGATGCGCTGGTGTTCGGGGCAGAGACGCCGGACGCAGCCCTGCTGATGGAAGCTGCCCGGGTACTGAACAGCGAGGCCTACCGCACCGAGCTGAAGCGCCAGCTTGCAGCCGGTGCCCGCAGCTTTGCGGCGGCGCGGCAGGCGACGGTGGAAGCGCTCTGCCCGGGCACGGCACTGGCCGCGCTGTTGGATAAGCCCAACAACAATCTGGCAGTGGAATACTGCAAGGCCATTCTGGAACAGGAGGCACCCATGACCCCGGTGCCGCTGCCCCGCGTGGGGGCGGGCCACGGGCAGGCCCTTGCCGAAAGCGGCCACGCACAGTTTGCCAGTGCCAGCGCGCTGCGCGCCCTCTGGGCAGAGCAGGGCGCGGATGCGCTGACTCCTTATGTGCCGGAAAAAGCACTGGAGCTGTATAAAAAAGCGGAAATCGACGGAATGTATACCGACTATGCCGCTGCGGGCCGGTGTGAGCTGGCTCTGCTGCGGGCGGCCTGTGCACGACCGGAACCTTTTGCCGCAGTGCGGGGCGTTTCCGAGGGATTGGACCACCGGCTGGAAAACGCCGTGCGCAGCTGCACCGGCCTGCCCCAGCTGCTGGACGCGCTGACCACTGTGCGTTACCCCCGGGCCCGGATGCGCCGCCTTGCCATGGATGCGGCACTGGGCTATGCGGCGGAGACCGTGCCTGCCCTGCCGCCCTATCTGCATTTGCTGGGGGCAAGGCGGGAAACACTTCCGCTGCTGAAGCATGCATCCCTGCCGCTGAGCCACTCGCTGGCAAAGCTGGAAAAAGAAAACGATGCCTGCGCCCGCATGGCGGCGGCACAGGCAGCAGCCGGCGATTTTGGCGCACTGTGCCGCCGGGTGCCCGGGCCGATGGGGGGAGTATATCGTCAAAAAATTATCTTTTTGACGAATTGACAAAAAATAATCGAAAAAATTTTATGCAGAAACACTTGTGCCCGGACGGTTTGTGGTGTATGATTAAAGCAATGCAATGTTGGATACAACAAATGAGAACGGAATCAGAAAACCGCACGCAATAAGGAGGAAACTTCATGGCACTTCACGTTCTGGACGAAGCCAACCGCTGTCTGGGCTGCAAAAAGCCGCTGTGCCAGCAGGGCTGCCCCATCCACACCAACATCCCGGAGGTCATTCGGCTGCTCAAGGCAAACCAGATGGACGAAGCTGGCAGAATGCTGTTTGAGAATAACCCGCTGACCACCGTTTGTGCGTTGGTGTGCAACCACGAGAACCAGTGCGAGGGCCACTGTGTGCGCAACCGGATGCCCAGCCACGACCCGGTGCACTTCTCCATTATTGAGGACTACATTTCCACGACCTACGCCAACAAAATGACCGCCGGCCCTGCCCCCAAAAACGGCATGAAGGCGGCAGTCGTTGGCTCCGGCCCGGCGGGCCTGACCATTGCGGTGCTGCTGGCACGCTGGGGCTACGATGTGACCATCTTTGATGCCCGCGATAAGATCGGCGGCGTCATGCGCTACGGCATCCCCAACTACCGCCTGCCGGACAGCGTGCTGGACGATTTCCAGTACCGCCATCTGGAGCTGAAGGGCATCAAGGTGCGGCCCAACACCACCATCGGCAAGACCATCACCATCGATGATCTGTTCCGCGACGGCTACAAGAGCGTGTTCATCGGTGCCGGTCTGTGGAAGGCCAACGCCATGCATATCAAGGGCGAAACTTTGGGAAATGTAGCCTTTGGCATCGATTATCTGGCAAACTCCAAGGCGTTCCGTCTGGGCAGCGATATTGCCGTGATCGGCGTGGGCAACTCTGCCATGGACTGCGCCCGCACCGCCATCCGCAACGGTGCCCGCCACGTCACCTGCTATGCCCGCCGCGACGAGAGCTGCATCAGCGCCTCCGAGTACGAGGTGAGCTATGCAAAGCTGGAGGGCGTGGGCTTCCGCTTCTGCAAAGCACCGGTGGAGATCCGCGAGAACGGCCTGATCTGCCGCGATACCGTCAAGGGCGAAGATGGCAGGTTCACTCAGGTGGAGGGCAGTGAGACTTTCTACCCCCACACCGGCGTGATCGTGTCGGTCAGCCAGGGCTCGGAGAGCAACCTCGTCAAGACCACTACCGGCATCGAGACCAACCAGAAGGGTCTGCTCACCGTCAGCGAGGACGGCAGCACCACCCGCGAGGGCGTATTTGCCGGCGGCGATGCCGTGATGGGCGCACGCACCGTGGTGGAGGCGGTGGCTGTGGCCAAGAAGGTGGCCGAGAGCATGGATGCCTACATGAAGAGCCTGCCTGCAGAAGAAGTGGCTGACCCCTATGCCAATATCCCGGTGTTCCAGACCCCCACCTCGGACGTGCTGGCAAAGCAGGAGATCTGACGAAATAAAGACAAAATTGGAAGAAACTGTAAAGCTTTTGCGTCTTTGCCGATCTTTGCCGCTCCGTTTGTTGACGGGGCGGCTTTTGCCTTGTATACTATTCATATACTTGTTTATGATTTGTACAAACTGGATATAAAACGGCGAAAGGCGGTGGACGCTATCCTGAAAGCATCCCTCCCGAAACTGCGGGAAAAACTATTGGAAGCGCTGCAGGCAGTGCTGCCCATTGCAGCCATCGTGCTGGTGCTCTGCTTTACCATTGCGCCGGTGTCGCCCAGCATCCTGCTGTGCTTTTTGCTGGGGGCCGCCATGATCGTGGTGGGCATCATGTTCTTCACACTGGGCGCGGAGATGAGCATGACCCCCATGGGCGAGCGCGTGGGTGCGGTGATCACCAAAAGCCGGAAGCTGCCGGTGATCTTGGGCATCGGCTTTCTGCTGGGCTTCCTCATCACCATTTCGGAGCCGGACCTGCAGGTGCTGGCAAATCAGGTGCCCTCCATCCCGAACCGCACCCTTATTTTATCGGTGGCGGCGGGCGTGGGCCTGTTTCTGGTGTTTGCCTTCCTGCGTATGCTCATTGGCATCTCGCTGCCAAAGCTGCTGGTGCTGTTCTACGGCATGATCTTTCTTCTGGCGGCGTTTGTGCCCAAGGAATTTCTTGCTGTGGCCTTTGACTCCGGCGGCGTGACCACCGGCCCCATGACGGTGCCCTTCATCATGGCACTGGGCGTGGGTGTGTCGGCCATCCGCGGCGACCGCCACGCGGCGGACGACAGCTTTGGTCTGGTGGCCATGTGCTCCATCGGCCCCATTCTGGCGGTGCTCATTCTGGGCATCGTGTTCCGCGCATCGGACAGCACCTATATCCCGCCGGTGCTGCCGGAGGTGAGCGACTCGGTGGAGTTGTGGCAGCTGTTCCATGTCAGCCTGCCTACGTATCTGGAAGAGATCGCTGTCTCGCTGCTGCCCATCATCGTGATGTTCGGCATTTTTCAATTTGTGGCTCTGCACATGGACCGCCGGTCGCTGGGCCGCATTGCGGTGGGTCTTGCGTATACCTACGTGGGCCTTGTGCTGTTCCTCACCGGCGCAAATGTGGGCTTTATGCCCGCCGGTAATTATCTGGGTCAGGTGCTGGCCGGGCAGAGCTTCCGCTGGATCATCATTCCCATTGGAATGCTCATCGGTTACTTCATCGTCAAGGCCGAGCCGGCCGTCTATGTGCTGAACAAGCAGGTGGAAGAGGTGACCGACGGTGCCATTTCGGCCAAGGCCATGGGCATGGCACTCTCGGCAGGTGTTTCCATCTCGGTGGGCCTTGCCATGGTGCGGGTGCTCACCGGCGTTTCCATTTTGTGGTTCCTCGTGCCGGGCTATGTGTTTGCCATCGGCATCTCCTTTGTGGTGCCAAAGCTGTTCACCGCCATTGCATTTGACGCGGGCGGCGTGGCATCCGGCCCCATGACGGCCACCTTCCTGCTGCCGCTGGCACAGGGTGCCTGCGTGGCCGTGGGCGGCAATATCGTCACCGACGCTTTCGGCGTGGTGGCCATGGTGGCCATGACCCCGCTCATTACGGTGCAGCTGATGGGCCTTGTGGCACAGCTGCGCACCCGCAAGGCCCGGCGGCTGCAGCCTGCGGCCATGGGTGCGGCCTTTGCCGGTCTGCCGGACGATGATATCATTGAACTGTAAGGAGGGCGCGGCATGAGTTCGTTGTTTTTGATGGTGACCATCACCGACCGCCGCTCCACCGATGCCTTTTTGCAGCTGTACCAGCAGCGCGGCGTGGATGTGAACCTGCGCACGGTGGGCAGCGGCACAGCGGTGCGGGAAACGCTGGCCACGCTGGGTCTGGAAAAGACCGAGAAGGCCGTGCTGCTGGCGGTGGTGACAGAGGATACATGGAAGGCCGTCCGGACAGACCTGCGCCGCAAAATGCGCATCGACGTGCCGGGCACCGGCATTGCATTCACGGTGCCGCTGAGCAGCATCGGCGGCAGAAGGGCGCTGATGTTCCTCACCCAGCACCAGCCGCTGACATTGAAGGAGGAGAGCACCTTGAAGGATACCCGTTACGAACTGCTGCTGGTAATCGCCAATCAGGGCCACACCGGCACCATTATGGATACCGCCCGCGCCGCAGGTGCCGGCGGTGGCACGGTGATCCACGCCAAGGGTACCGGCATGGAAGGCGCAGCCCAGTTCCTTGGCGTGGAGCTGGTGAACGAAAAGGAGCTGGTGCTCATCGTGGCCCGCACGCTGGAAAAGAACCGCATCATGAAAGCCATCATGGACGGTGCCGGGCCAAAGGCGGGTGCGATCGTGTTCTCGCTGCCGGTGACGGATACCGCCGGTCTGCGTCTGCTGGAGGACGAGGAACTGGTGCAGGAAACCTCTGCGCAGTAAACAACAAAATGTAATTTATTTCGGGATTATTCCGCATTTATGGGCGAAACGCTTGATAAATGCGGATTTTTTCGTTATCATAGAAGAAAGAAATTCAAGAATGAGGGACAAAAGATGATAAAGCTTTCATATGAGCAGCAGATCGCATTCAATTCGCTGTCCATCATCGTGGGCAATGCACTGTATGCGCTCACGGTGGTGCTGTTTCTTGTGCCGTCAGGCCTGATCACCGGCGGTGCCACCGGCATCGCACTGGGCATCAACCGTGCATTGGGACTGCCGGTGTCCGGTGTGCTGTTCGTCATCAACATGACCATGCTTACGGTGGGCTGGGTGCTGCTGGGGCGGCGCTTTGCCATCACCACCATTGCCAGCACCGTGCTCAGCCCCCTGTTTCTGGCCCTGTGGGAGCGGGTGTTCACAGGCTTTGTGCTCACCGATGATCTGGTGCTCAACACCATTTTTGCAGGCCTCGGCGTAGGCATTTCGCTGGGCATCACCATCCGGGCAGGCGCATCCACCGGCGGCATGGACATCCCTCCGCTGGTGCTGAACAAATATTTCCACATCCCGGTGTCGGCCAGTATGCTGGTGTTCGATATGCTCATCCTCTGCCTGCAGGCGGCGTTCAGCCCGCTGCAGCAGTGTCTGTACGGCATCGTGATGGTGATCGTGTATACGGTGGTGCTGGACAAGGTGCTCATCTTCGGCACTACCCGCACCGAGGTAAAGATCATCAGCCAGCACGCCGATGATATCCGCGAGGCCATCTTCACCCAGCTGGACCGCGGTGTGACCGTGCTGCATGGCGAGGGAGGCTACAGCCACGAGCCGGAGCAGGTGCTGCTGAGCATCGTGAGCAACCGCCAGCTGCCGAAGCTGGAAAAGCTGGCCCATGCCATCGACCCCACCTGCTTTATGATCGTGAGCCATGTGACCGAGGTGAGCGGGCGCGGCTTCTCGCTGGATAAGAATTACCAGTAAACGCTGAAAATCCCAGCAGATACTTGAAAAACAGTACCGGTTTAGGGTATAGTATAGAAGAACGGTAGGTTATGCCGTGATTTTACCCAACAGGAAAGGAAAACCATCATGTTTGATATTTTCAATATGCTCAAGAAGGAAGAACACAAGGACGCAAAGCAGGTGACCCGCGAGACCATCATCGGCGATATCCTGGATATGGACCAGACCACCGCTCCCTACTTCATGGAGATCGGCATGCACTGCCTGGGCTGCCCTGCATCCCGCGGCGAGAGCATCGAGGAGGCCTGTGCTGTCCACGGCGTGGACTGCGATGAGCTGATCGAGAAGCTGAACGAGCATCTGGCCGCAAAGAAGGCATAAATTGCTGCCCACATTGGATGCGCGTCTGGCTGCCGCCGCAAAGCTTGTGCGGCCGGGAGAGCCGGTGGCGGACATCGGCTGCGACCACGGCAAGCTGACGGCGGTGCTGGCGGCTTCGGGAAAATACCCGAAGGTAATCGGTGCCGACCTGCGGCCCGGCCCGCTGGCAAAGGCAGAGCAGACGCTGGAACATGCAGGCTGTAAAGACCGCGCTGAGCTTCGGCTTGGCGACGGTCTTTCTGTGCTTACGGAGAACGAAGTAGGCAGCATCGTGCTGGCGGGCGTTTCCGCCCAGACCACTTGGGAAATTTTAGAGAAAGCCCCGTGGGTGTTCACCGTGGGAGGGCCGCGGATCATCATGATCCCAGCCACCCGCCACGACGCGCTGCGCCGCTGGTTGTGGGAGCATGGCTTCTCCTTTGCAGCCGACCGCCCGGTGCAGGCGGCGGGCCGCTGGTACGCGGTGATGGCGGCGGAGTACACCGGCAGGGTGTATGCGCCCACCTTTGCCGAGTGCCTGTTTGGCAGTACGGGAGAGTGGCCCGAGGGAAAAGGCTACGCCGACTGGCAGAAGGCAAAGCTGCCCCGGATGCGCCTTGGCGTGCCGGATGGCAGCGAACTGGCGCAGGAAATCGATAGTTTATTAGCTGGCTTGCCCTCTCAGGCCGCTTCGCGTCCAGCTCTCCCAAAGGGAGAGCCTTTGGCAAAATGATGAACGCTGCATGGAATGCCAAGGCCTCTCACCATGGGAGAGGTGGCATTGCGTAAGCAATGACGGAGAGGGCGAGGATGGTGAAGATATGATAACAGTTAATCAGGTATACGAAGCAATGCAGGCCATCGCGCCGCTGGAACTGGCCGAAAGCTGGGATAATCCCGGCCTGCTGGTGGACTGCGGCGGGCAGATGCACCGGGTGCTGGCAGCACTGGACATCACCCCCGAAGTGGTGGCTGAAGCCGCCGCAAAGCAGTGTGAGATGATCGTGTCCCACCACCCGGTCATTTTTGATCCGCTCAAAAAGATCGGCCCGCAGGATGTGCCTTTCCAGCTGGTGCAGGCGGGCATTTCTGCCATCTGTATGCACACCAATCTGGATGCTGCCGAGGGCGGCGTGAACGAAGTGCTGGCAGGCATCTTTGACATGAAGAATATGGAAACCTTTGCCGAGGGCTGCGGCCGTGTGGGAGCCATTGAAGAAATCGCGGTTCCAAAGCTTGCCCGCAAGGCACAGCAGGAGCTTGCTGCGCACTGCAACCAGCCGAAGAACGGCCCGGCGGTGCAGGTAAAGTTTGTGGATGCGGGTAAGCCGGTCAAGCGCTTGGCGGTCATCAGCGGTGCGGGCGGAAGCCTGTTTGCAGATGCCATTGCTATGGGCGCGGACTGCCTGCTGACCGGTGAAGCCAACCACCACCACGCCATCGATGCCAAGCGGCTGGGCCTTTCGCTCATTGCGGCGGGCCACTATGCCACCGAATTTCCGGTGACTGCCGCCGTGGCTGCAAAGCTGCGCGCCGCCCTGCCGGAGCTGGAAGTGCTGGTGAGCACCGAGAACCGGGACCCGTATACGTATTTATAAGGGAAAGCTGCTGCTTTTTCTTGCAGCGATTTTCCGGCTGAGATGAAGATTGCCGCTGCAAGCCTCTTCTGTGAAAGAGTAATTCGGCAAAGCCCGCAGGCTTTGCCGAATTACAAATACAAATAAAAATTCCGCTGATTATGGCCAAAGCGAATGCGGCGGCCATTTAAAATCGTTAAATGAGGTAAACACTATGGCATTGGATGCCGCGACACTGGCCCTTACGGCAGCAGAGCTCAAAGCAACGCTGACCGACGCCAAGATCGCAAAACTATTTGAACCCACCCGTGATGAGCTGGTGCTCACCCTGCGTACCCGCACGGATACCTATGCGCTGCTGCTTTCGGCCCGCAGCGGTTCCGCCCGCGTGTGCCTGACCGAAGAAAGCTTTGAAAACCCGGAAACGCCGCCCTCCTTCTGTATGCTGATGCGCAAGCATCTCACCGGCGGCAGGCTGCTGGACGTGCACATGGAGCCGGGAGACCGCATCGTCTATTTTGATTTTCAGTGCACCAACGAGATGGGCGACCTTGTGCGCAACACCCTGTGTGCCGAATTGATGGGCCGCTACTCCAATCTGGTTCTGGTGCAGAACGGCAAGATCATTGACGCACTCAAGCGCGTGGATTTTGAGGACAGCGATGTGCGCCAGCTGCTGCCGGGCCTGCCCTACACCACGCCGCCCAAGCCTGCAAGACCGGATTTCCTGCTGGTGAGCAGTGCGTCCATCGTGGCAGCAGCCTGCCAGAGAGATCTGCCGGTGGCTGATGCCCTCAACAAGACCGTGGCCGGTGTTGGCCCGGTGGTCTGCCGCGAAGCTGCATGGCGTGCCTTTGACGGCGAACATCTGCCCGCCAATGAGCTGACCGAGGAACAGAAGCGCAAGCTTATGGCCGCCATCGACGAGCTGAAGGAAGAGCACGCAACCGGCGGTACGCCCTGCAGCGTCACCGACCCCAGCGGAAAGCCCATCGAGTATACCTTCTTCCGCCCGCAGCAGTACGGCGAAAAATATATTATAAAGGAGTGGCCCTCCTTCAACGCCATGCTGGAGGGCTACTACGCTGAGAAGGACCGCGCGGAACGCCTGCGCACCAAAAGCAAGGAGCTGCACAAGGCGGTACACAATATGTACGAGCGCGCCGTGCGCAAGCAGGCCGCCCGTCAGGAAGAGCTTGCTGCCAGCGGCAAGAGCGAAAAGCTGCGTCTGTACGGCGAGCTGCTCTCGGCAAACCTCTATCTGGCCCAGAAGGGCATGAAGAGCATCACCGTGCCCAACTGGTACGACGAGGGCAAGGAAGTGACCATCCCGCTGGATCTGCGCTTCACCCCCAGCCAGAACGCCCAGAACTTCTTCAAGAACTATAAAAAGAAGCAGACCGCCGCCCGGATGCTGGTGGACCTGCTGGCAGAGGGTGAAAAGGAGATTGCCTATCTGGAAACGGTGCTCTACGAGGTGGAGTCCGCTTCCGGTGAGGCGGCCCTCAACGAGATCCGGGCAGAGCTGAAGAGTCAGGGCTACCTGAAATACTACAAGCAGCGGGATAAGCGCCAGAAGCCCGCAGACTTCCTGCGGTTCACTTCCACCGATGGCTTTGAGATCCTGGTGGGCCGCAACAACGCCCAGAACGACAAGCTCACCCTGCACACCGCCCGGGGCAAAGACCTGTGGTTCCATGTGCAGAAGGCCCCCGGCAGTCACGTTGTGGTCATGAGCCGGGGCGAGGAGATCCCGGACACCACCAAGCAGGAGGCCGCGGAGCTGGCAGTCATCTACTCCAGCACCTACAAGGCAGGCACCGGCGCCAAAGTGGCGGTGGACACCACCGAGGTGAAGAACATCTGGAAAGCCAGCGGTGCCAAGCCCGGCATGGTGCTGTACGAGGTGTACACCACGGTCTACATCACGCCCCGGGATGGGCTGGCGGAACAGCTGAAAAAGAGATAAAAAACGAACTCCTTCAGGCGCTTACGCGCCAGCTCCCTCACGGAGGGAGCCCTTGGCAGTACGGAAAAGTTTCCCTCTTTGCCAAGGGCTCTCCCTTTGGGAGAGCTGGCACGAAGTGACTGAGAGGGTGAGGCCGCTTCCTTTTGTATAATAGGTATAATCCGCAGCAAAACCGTCCATACTACCTCTGCAAAAGCGGGGTAGGGGAGTTTTCCACCGGCAGAAAAGCCTGCGGATTGTGCATCTTGCACAGAAAATGCGCGCTTTGACAAAACGGAGAAAATAAAAAAGAAAATTCGTTCTTTTTTCTAAAAAACACTTGCCAAATGCACGAAGGTGTGATAGAATAACTCTCGGCTGCAAAGGGCTTGTGCGATACAAGTCGTGCAGGCCAGCGATATGCGTAGATGCGGGAGGTTGTCATCCGGCGATAGCTGCGATGGGTTATTTCCGCGGAGTATGTCCGATCTTAGAACCGGGCGAAAGAATTACTGACAGCGATGGAATACGTTCCCTCGGCAGAGAAGTTACTCCTCTGCGAAACGGGCGGAACCAATGTTCGGATTTGATTTGCTAATATGTTTCCGGGAGAACTGCCATGCGGTTCACCGGTTTTTATAGTGCCAAATCGAGGAACACCCGGAACTGTGTAGAGCAATTTATCGGCTCGCCTAGGGCAAAATCAATTTTTTCAGGAGGCGTAAGCAATGGCAGTCAAAGAGAAAATCAGAATCCGTCTGCAGAGCTATGATGCTCAGCTGATCGATGCCGCAGCAGAGAAGATCGTGGAGACCGCAAAGCACACCGGTGCACGCGTGTCCGGCCCCATCCCCCTGCCCACCGATCGTGAGATCGTTACCGTTCTGCGCGCTACCCACAAGTACAAGGATAGCCGCGAGCAGTTCGAGAGCCGCACTCATAAGCGTCTGATCGACATTCTGAAGCCGTCCAACAAGACGGTCGAGGCTCTGATGAGCCTCCAGCTCCCCGCTGGCGTGGACATCGAGATCAAGCTGTAAAAGACACTCGATCAAATTCGATGCCCTCGTTTCCCGAGGGGTCATGTTGGCAGTGACGTGCGCTGCCAACCAATAACCTTTACAGGAGGAAAAGAAAATGGTTAAAGGCATTATCGGCAAGAAAGTCGGTATGACCCAGCTGTTCGACGCGAACGGCAAGGTCGTTCCCGTCACCGTCATCGAGGCTGGTCCCTGCACCGTCGTGCAGAAGAAGACCGTCGAGAGCGATGGCTACCAGGCTGTTCAGCTGGGCTTCGGCGAGGTTTCCGCCAAGAAGGTCAACAAGGCAGCTGCAGGCCACTTCAAGAAGGCAAACGTTGCCCCCAAGAAGACCCTGCGCGAGTTCCGTCTGGAAGATGTTTCCGCAATGAACGTTGGCGACGTGCTGAAGGCTGATGTCTTCGCAGAGGGCGACAAGGTGGACGTTGTGGGCGTTTCCAAGGGCAAGGGCTACCAGGGCGTTATCAAGCGCTACGGTCAGCACCGTCTGCGTGAGAGCCACGGCACCGGTCCTGTTGCTCGTCATGCAGGTTCTAACGGTTCCACTTCTACCCCTGCTCGCGTGTTCCCCGGCAAGCGCCTGCCCGGCCACATGGGCTTTGTGCGCGTCACCGTGCAGAACCTGACTGTTGTCAAGGTTGACACCGAGAACAATCTGATCGCTGTCAAGGGTGCGGTCCCCGGTTCCAAGGGCACCATCATCACTCTGGCCAACAGCGTGAAGGCGTAAGGAGGAAAGCTACAATGGCAAAGTTTAACGTAGTCGATATGAACGGTCAGCATGTTAGCGAGATCGAGCTTTCCGACGCCGTGTTCGGTATCACCCCGAACGAGAAGGCTGTCCACATTGCTGTGGTGAACTTCCTGGCCAACCAGCGTCAGGGCACCCAGAACACCAAGATCCGCATGGAAGTTTCCGGCGGCGGCAAGAAGCCCTGGCGTCAGAAGGGCACCGGCCACGCTCGTCAGGGTTCCATCCGTGCACCGCAGTGGACTCATGGCGGCGTCGCTCTGGGCCCCAAGCCCCGCAGCTACAACTACCACATCAACAACAAGGTCAAGCGCCTGGCTCTGCTGAGCGTTCTGTCCGACAAGGCTGCCAATGGCAACATGGTCGTTGTTGACAAGTTCGCTTGCGATGAGTACAAGACCAAGACCGTGGTTGCAATGCTGAACGCTGTTGGCGCCGGCAAGAAGAACCTGCTGGTCAATGAGACTGTCGATGCAAAGTTCGTCAAGAGCGCTGGCAACATTGCCGGTGTGAAGACCACCTTCGCAGGCAGCGTGAACACCTACGATGTGCTGAACGCCGACAAGCTGATCATCAGCGTCGACGCAGCTAAGAAGCTCGAGGAGGTGCTTGGCTAATGAAAACCGCACATGATATCATCCTGAAGCCGGTCATTACCGAGAACTCCATGGCTGGCATCGCTGACAAGAAGTACACCTTCAAGGTCGCTACCGATGCTACCAAGGTCGAGATCGCTCAGGCCGTTGAGGTCCTGTTCCCGGGCGCTAAGGTCGCAAAGGTCAACACCATCTCTGTGCGCGGCCGTTTCCGCCGCCAGGGCATGCACGCCGGTTACACCGCTGCATCCAAGAAGGCTATCGTGACCCTGACCAAGGACTCCAAGGAGATCGAGTTCTTCAACAGCATGGTCTAAGCCGAACCCGCCGAGGGTTCCTCTATGGGGATATGACCCCGATAATAATTCATAAGATAAACAAAGGAGAATAGCACTATGGCTATCAAGAAGTATGGCCCCACTACTCCGGGCCGCCGCGGCATGACCGTCACGGATTACAGCGTCCTGTCTAAGGTCGCTCCCGAGCGCAGCCTGCTGGAGCCCATGAAGAAGCACAGCGGCCGCAACAACACCGGCCGCATCACCGTCCGTCATCAGGGCGGCGGCAACCGCACCAAGTATCGTGTCATCGACTTCAAGCGTCAGAAGACCGATATGCCCGCTACCGTCAAGACTCTCGAGTACGATCCGAACCGCAGCGCATTCATCGCTCTGGTCGAGTACACCGATGGCGTCAAGAGCTACATCATTGCTCCCGATGGCCTGAAGGTGGGCGATGTGGTCATCAGCAGCAAGTCTGCCGACATCAAGCCCGGCAACTGCCTGCCCTTCGAGAACATCCCCGTCGGTACCATCATCCACAACATCGAGCTGTATCCCGGCCGCGGCGCTCAGCTGGTTCGTTCCGCTGGCAACATGGCTCAGCTGATGGCTAAGGAGAATGGCTACGCTCTGGTTCGTCTGCCCTCCGGTGAGATGCGCAACGTGCCCGTGAACTGCACTGCAGTCATCGGTCAGGTTTCCAACATCGACCACGAGAACGTCAACCTGGGCAAGGCTGGCCGCAAGCGCCACATGGGCGTTCGTCCCGGCAGCCGTGGTACCGTCATGAACCCCTGCGACCATCCCCACGGTGGTGGCGAGGGCCGCGCACCTGTTGGTCACTCCGGTCCTATGACTCCCTGGGGCAAGCCCGCTCTGGGTCTCAAGACTCGCAAGCATCATAAGCGCTCCGATAAGCTGATCGTGAAGCGTGCAGGTAAGTAAGAGAGGAGTTTAAGACAATGGGTAGAAGCATTAAAAAAGGACCTTTCGTCCAGGCTGCTCTTATGAAGCACGTTGAAGCGATGAACGCTTCCGGCAAGAAGCAGGTCATCAAGACCTGGAGCCGCGCCTCCACGATCTTCCCCGAATTCGTTGGTCACACCTTTGCCGTCCACGACGGCCGCAAGCATGTGCCTGTGTATGTGACTGAGGACATGGTTGGCCACAAGCTGGGTGAGTTCGTTCCCACCCGTACCTTCAAGGGCCACACTGGTAATTCTAAGTAATAGAGGGAGGAACACAACATGGAAGCTCGGGCAATTCTTCGTTATGCCCGCATTAGTCCTCGTAAGGTGTCTATCGTTATGGATCTGATCCGTAACAAGCCCCTGGACGAAGCGCTGGCAATCCTGCAGTACACCCCGAAGGCAGCTTGTGAGCCCCTTCTGAAGCTGGTGAAGTCTGCAGCCGCTAATGCGGAAAACAACTTCAATATGGACAAGAACAACCTCTACGTTGCCGAGTGCTACGTCTGCCCCGGCCCGACGCTGAAGCGCATGATGCCTCGTGCACAGGGCCGCGGCTACCGCATCCTGAAGCGCACCAGCCACATGACCGTTGTTCTGAAAGAGAAAGAGTAAGGAGGGAAAACAATGGGCCAGAAAGTAAATCCGCACGGCATTCGTGTCGGCGTTATTAAAGACTGGGACAGCCGCTGGTTTGCCTCCAAGAAGGATTTCAGCGATAACCTCGTCGAGGACCACAAGATCCGCACTGAGCTGAAGGCTCAGCTGAAGGATGCTGGTGTGCCCAAGATCGAGATCGAGCGTACTGTGGACCCGTCCACTTCCGCTCCTCGCGTAACTGTCAACATCTACTGCGCTAAGCCCGGCATGGTCATCGGCAAGGGCGGCGAAGAGCGCGTTGCTCTGCAGAACAAGCTGACCAAGGAGTATGGCAAGACTGTCATCGTCAACGTCATCGAGGTCAAGAGCGCTGCTACCAACGCTCAGCTGGTTGCTGAGGATATCGCTCGTCAGCTGGAGAACCGCGTGACCTTCCGTCGTGCCATGAAGCAGTGCATGCGCAATGCCATGAGCCCCCGCGATCGCGCAACCGTTCCCGCAAAGGGCATCAAGGCAATGTGCTCCGGCCGTCTGGGCGGCGCTGATATCGCTCGTACCGAGAGCTATCACGAGGGCACCATCCCCCTGCAGACCCTGCGTGCTGACATTGACTACGGCTTTGCAGAGGCTGCTACCACCTACGGCCGCATCGGCGTCAAGGTGTGGGTCTACAAGGGCGAAGTCCTGAAGAGCGCTAAGACCGCTCAGAAGAAGGAAGGAGGCAACAAGTAATGTTACTGCCTAAGCGTGTTAAGTACCGCCGCGTCCAGCGCGGCCGCATGACCGGTAAGGCTACCCGCGGCAACGTGGTGTGCCAGGGCCAGTACGGCCTTGTTGCTCTGGAGCCGGCATGGATCTCTTCCACCCAGATCGAGGCTGCTCGTGTTGCCATGACTCGTTACATCAAGCGTGGCGGCAAGGTGTGGATCAAGATCTTCCCCGATAAGCCCGTGACTGAAAAGCCCGCTGAGACCCGCATGGGTTCCGGTAAAGGCTCTCCCGAATACTGGGTCGCTGTTGTGAAGCCCGGCCGCGTTCTGTTCGAGCTGGCAGATGTCGATGAGGCAACTGCTCGTGAGGCACTGCGCCTGGCTATGCACAAGCTGCCCATCAAGTGCAAATTTGTTGTCCGTGAGGACTCCGTGAAGGAGGATGGCACCAATGAAGGCTAATGAACTCCGCGAAATGCAGACCGCAGAGCTGACCAGCAAGCTGGCAGACCTGAAGGCCGAGCTGTTTAACCTGCGCTTCCAGCATGCCATCAACCAGCTGGAGAACCCCGGCCGCATCGAAGCAGTCAAGAAGGACATCGCCCGCGTGATGACCGTTCTGGCTGAGAAGCAGTAAGGAGGTTAAACGATGGAAGAACGTAATCTGAGAAAGACCCGCGTCGGCGTCGTCGTGTCCGACAAGATGGATAAGACCATCGTGGTTGCCGTTAAGGATAGCGTGCAGCACCCCCTGTACAAGAAGATCCTGAAGCGTACCGCCAAGTTCAAGGCTCGTGATGAGCAGAACGAGTGCGGCATCGGTGACCGTGTTGAGATCATGGAGTGCCGCCCCCTGTCCAAGGATGTGCGCTGGCGCCTGGTCCGTATCGTTGAGAAGGCAAAGTAATTTGCCCGCTGCTTTGAACAGTTTGAAAGGAGATATCTGATATGGTTCAGATGCAAACTTATCTCAAAGTTGCCGACAACACCGGTGCCAAGGAGCTGATGTGCTTCCGCGTGCTGGGCGGCACCCGCAAGAGATACGCAAACATTGGTGACGTCGTGGTCTGCTCTGTCAAGAAGGCAGCCCCCGGCGGCTCCGTTAAGAAGGGCGACGTTGTGAAGGCTGTCATCGTGCGCAGCAAGCATGGCGTCCGCCGCGACGACGGCTCCTACATCCGTTTCGATGAGAACGCCGCCGTTATCGTCATGGCCGACAAGAGCCCCAAGGGTACCCGTATCTTTGGACCCGTTGCTCGTGAGCTGCGTGATGCCGGCTACACCAAGATCCTGAGCCTGGCTCCGGAATCGCTGTAAGGAGGTTTTAAAAATGAATAATCTTCATGTTAAAACCGGCGACAACGTTATGATCATCAGCGGCAAGGACAAGGGCCACACTGGTAAGGTCCTGCAGGTCAGCCCCTCTGAGAACAAGGTCATCGTTGAGGGCCAGAACATGGTTACCAAGCACGTCAAGCCTCGTCGTCAGGGCGAGCAGGGCGGCATCGTCAAGGCTGAGGGTGCTATGTACGCATCCAAGGTCATGCCCATCTGCCCCAAGTGCGGCAAGGCCGTGCGTGTGGGCCACGTCGAGAAGGACGGCAAGATGGTTCGCGTCTGCAAGAAGTGCGGCGCTGAGCTGTAAGAAAGGAGTAAGGAACAATGGCTCGTTTGAAAGAACAGTATGTCAATGAAATTGCTCCTGCTCTGAACTCCAAGTTCGGTTACAAGAGCGTTATGCAGATCCCCAAGCTGGACAAGGTCGTCATCAACGTTGCCTGCGGCGAAGCCAAGGACAACGAGAAGATCCTGGAAGCTGTCATGAAGGATCTGGGCCAGATCACTGGCCAGAAGGCAGTTGTGTGCCGTGCCAAGAAGAGCGTTGCTAACTTCAAGCTGCGCCAGGGCACTCCCATCGGCTGCAAGGTCACCCTGCGCGGTGAGCGTATGTATGAGTTTGTCGATCGCTTCTTCAACATCGCACTGCCCCGTGTCCGCGACTTCCGCGGCATCAACGGCAACGGTTTTGATGGCCGCGGCAACTTTGCATGCGGCATCAAGGAGCAGATCATCTTCCCCGAGATCGACTTCGAGAAGGTCGATGCAGTCCGCGGCATGGATGTCTGCTTTGTCACCACTGCCAAGACTGACGAAGAGGGCAAGGAGCTGCTGAAGGCTCTGGGCGCTCCGTTCGCAGAGAACAACTAAGGGAGGAGATTTCTACAATGGCTAAACTGTCTATGAAGCTGAAGCAGTCTCGTCCTGCTAAGTTCTCTACCCGTGCATACACCCGCTGCCGCATCTGCGGCCGTCCCCACTCCGTGCTGCGCAAGTACGGCGTGTGCCGTGTGTGCTTCCGTGAGCTGGCCTACAAGGGCGAGATCCCGGGCGTGAAGAAGGCTTCCTGGTAATCAAGCCAGAGGGCTGGATAATTTGTCGGATATCCGCCCCGGGGCAACGATGTTTCGGGGCGGTATCATTATAAAACAAACGAGAGCTAATCTAAGGAGGTTAGTGGCAAATGCAGATTACTGATCCTATCGCGGACCTGCTGACTCGCATCCGCAACGCTAGCACTGCCAAACACCCTTCTGTGGAGATCCCCGCTTCCAACATGAAGAAGGCTATCTGCCAGATTCTGGTTGACGAGGGCTACATCAAGGGCATGCAGGTCAAGAACGACACCGTTCAGGGCACCATCGTTGTCACCCTGAAGTATCAGGCTAACGGCGAGCCCGTTATCGCTGGTCTGCGCCGCGTGTCCAAGCCCGGCCTGCGCATCTACACCAACTGCGAGGATATGCCCAAGGTCATGAAGGGCCTGGGCACCGCAATCATTTCCACCTCTAAGGGCATCATGACTGATAAGGCTGCACGTGCTGCACACGTCGGCGGCGAAGTCCTGGCCTACGTGTGGTAAGAAAGGGGTAAAAGACAATGTCGAGAATTGGAAGAAAACCCATCGTCATTCCTGCCGGCGTTACTGTCACTGTCGATGAGGCAGCACATCACGTCGCCGTCAAGGGCCCCAAGGGCAGCCTGAATTCCAACTATCATCCCCTGATGACCGTCAAGGTCGAGGGCAATGAAGTTCTGGTTACCCGCCCCAATGACGAACCCCAGGCCCGCAGCCTGCACGGCCTGACCCGTACCAACATCGCCAACATGGTGAACGGTGTTGTGAACGGCTACGAGAAGAAGCTGGAGATCGTGGGCGTCGGCCTGCGCTGCCAGAAGCAGGGCTCCAACCTGGTCATGAACCTGGGCTTCTCTCATCAGGTGAACATTCCTGATACTGAGGACTGCACCATCGTGTGGCAGGATCCCAACCACTTCACCGTTACCGGTATTGACAAGCAGAAGGTCGGCCAGTATGCTGCCGAGATCCGCGCCAAGAAGCCGCCCGAGCCTTACAAGGGCAAGGGCATTCGCTACGAGGGCGAGGTTGTCAAGCACAAAGAAGGCAAGGCCGGCAAGGGCAAGAAATAAGGTAAGGAGTGAAAGACAATGGTTAAGCAGATCGACAAGAACGAAGCTCGTCTTCGTCGTCATCGCCGCGTTCGTAACAAGATCAGCGGCACCGCAGCACGTCCTCGCCTGGATGTTTTCCGCTCCGCCAAGCACATTTACGCTCAGATCATCGATGATGAGCAGGGCGTGACTCTGGTGTCGGCTTCTACTATGGACAAGGACTTCAACGGCAACGGCGGCAACGTCGAGGCCGCTGCTGAGATCGGCAAGAAGATCGCAGCAAAGGCTCTGGAAAAGGGCATCACCGAGGTCGTGTTCGACCGTGGTGGCTACGTTTATCATGGCCGTGTTAAGGCCCTGGCTGATGGCGCCCGTGAGGGCGGCCTGAAGCTGTAATGAGAGGAGGAAACACATTATGGCTATGAGAAACCGTGAAGACGACGGCATGATCACCAAGGTTGTCTCCATCAACCGCGTTTCCAAGACTGTCAAGGGCGGCCGCATCATGAAGTTTGCCGCTCTGGTTGTCGTGGGCGACGGCAAGGGCACCATTGGTTACGGCATCGGCAAGTCCGGCGAAGTGCCTGAGGCAATCCGCAAGGGCGAAGCTGCTGCTAAGAAGAACATGCACAAGGTTGCCCTGAAGGGCACCACCATTCCCCACGAGATCGTCGGCAAGTACGGCGCAGGCGCCGTTCTGCTCAAGCCGGCTGCACCTGGTACCGGTATGATCGCCGGCGGCCCTGTGCGTGCCGTCATTGAGGCTGCAGGCATCAAGGACATCCGTGCGAAGTCTATGCGTTCCAACAACCCCATCAACGTTGTTTCTGCTACCTTCGCAGGTCTGTGCGGTCTGGTCAGCGCTGAGTCTGTCGCTGAGAAGCGCGGCAAGACCGTGAAAGAAATTCTGGGTTAAGGAGGTAACAAACCATGGCAGATAAGATGCTCAAGATCGAGCTGAAGAAGAGCCTGATTGGCCGCGGCGCTAAGCAGATCGCTACCGCTGAGGCTCTGGGCCTGAAGAAGCCGGGCGACGTTACCGTTCAGCCTGACAATGCCGCTACGCAGGGCAAGATCGCAAAGATCGGCTTTATGCTCAGCGTCACCGAAGCCTAATAGCAGGGGGTATACGCATAATGAAACTTCATGAATTGCACGCGATTCCCGGCGCAAACAAGGCTGTGACCCGCAAGGGCCGCGGCATTGGCTCCGGCAATGGCAAGACTGCCGGCTTCGGCAGCAAGGGCCAGAAGGCCCGTTCCGGCGTGAAGCACGCTGGTTTCGAGGGCGGCCAGATGCCTCTGGCACGCCGCCTGCCCAAGGTTGGCTTTAACAACATCTTTGCTACCCAGTACGCCATCGTCAACGTGGCTGATCTGGAAGCTGCTTTCAATGCCGGCGATGTCGTCGATACCGAGGCTCTGAAGGCAAAGGGTCTGGTCAAGAAGACTCTGGACGGCGTTAAGGTTCTGGGCAACGGCGAGCTGACCAAGGCTCTGACCGTGAAGGCCGCAGCCTATTCCGCTTCTGCCAAAGAGAAAATCGAGAAGGCAGGCGGAAAGGCTGAGGTGATGTAAGGTGTTCCAGACATTCCGTAACGCATGGAAGATCCCCGAGCTTAAAAATCGTCTCCTGTTCACGCTGGCGATCCTCGTGGTGTACCGTCTGGGCTGTGCCATCCCCGTTCCGTTCGTTTCCGGCTCTGCGCTGACGCAGATGTTCGCAAACGGCGACATGCTCTCCTATCTGAACATGATGAGCGGTGGTGCTCTGGCCCGTTGCACGCTCTTCGCGTTAGGTGTGACACCCTATATCAACGCCTCCATTATTGTGCAGCTGCTCACCGTGGCAATTCCCGCGCTGGAAAATCTGGCAAAGGAAGCCGACGGCCAGCAGAAGCTGCAGCAGATCAACCGGTACGCAGGTGCTGTGGTCGCTCTGATCATGAGCATCGGCTACTACTTCGTGATCCGCAATATGGGCGCACTGAAGTACGTTTCCGGCGGTGCCGGCATCTTTGCCGCCATCGTCATCATCGCAACCTTTGTGGCTGGCGCACAGCTGATCACATGGTGCGGTGAGCAGATCGATGACAAGGGCATCGGCAACGGTGTCTCGCTCATCATCTTTGCTTCGATCGTCTCTAACTGGTCTTCGCTGTACACCTCTGTCAAGGGTCTGCTGACTCAGGCAGCGTCCGGCAAGCCTCAGTACTACTTCTTCCTGCCGCTGCTGATCGTGCTGGCACTGGTGGCTGTGGTCTTCGTGGTCGTCATGACCAACGCAGAGCGCCGCATCACCATTCAGTACGCAAAGCGCGTGGTAGGCCGCAAGCAGATGGGCGGTCAGAACAGCTATCTGCCCCTGAAGCTGAACATGAGCGGCGTTATGCCCATCATCTTCGCTTCGGCTCTGGTGTCCATCCCGGGCACCATCGGCAGCTTCCTGCAGATCGACCAGCAGGCACACCCGGTGTGGTATGCATTCTTCCACACCTTCAACTACACCTCTTGGCTGTACGTTGTGATCTACCTGCTGCTGATTCTGGCATTCAACTACTTCTATGTGGCCATCCAGTACAACCCCGTTGAGATCGCCAACAATCTGCGCCGCAACAACGGCTCGATCCCCGGCTTCCGTCCCGGCAAGCCGACCAGCGATTTCATCACCCGCACCCTGAACAAGATCACCCTCATCGGTGCCATCTTCCTGGCTGCGGTGGCTGTGCTGCCGATCATTCTGGGCAACCTGACCGGTATGAGCATCCAGCTGGGCGGTACCAGCCTGCTGATCGTGGTTGGTGTGGCACTTGATACCACCCGCAGCCTCGACAGCTTCATGACGATGCGCAACCACAAGGGCTTCCTTGGTTGATCCACAATAATTAAGATGTGAGAAAGCACTGGAAAGGAGAGTACGCTCGAACTTTTCAGTGCTTTTTTACTTTTTTGGAGTTTACATCCTCTAGCAAAGGAAAGGAATGATCCTATGAATCTGATCCTGTTGGGCGCACCTGGTGCTGGTAAGGGCACTCAGGCCGAGATCATCTGCGCCAAGCTGAACATCCCCTCCATCAGCACCGGCAACATCCTGCGCGCTGCTGTCAAGGAAGGCACCGAGATGGGCCTGAAGGCAAAGAGCTTTATGGACGCTGGCGCTCTGGTGCCCGATGAGGTCATCATCGGCATCCTGAAAGAGCGTCTGGCTCAGCCGGACTGCGCAAACGGCTTTATCCTGGACGGTGTGCCCCGCACCATCGCTCAGGCCGAGGCCATCGAGACCATGGGCATCCGCATCGACAAGGTGCTGGAGCTGCAGGTCGAGGACAATGTGATCGTTGACCGCATGAGCGGTCGCCGCGTCTGCGAGAAGTGCGGCGCAAGCTACCACATCGTCAACAAGAAGAGCAAGGTCGAGGGTGTGTGCGACCTGTGCGGCGGCAAGACCGTCATCCGCAAGGACGACCAGCCTGCCACCGTGCTGGATCGTCTGAAAGCATATCATGAGCAGACCGAGCCGCTGGTGGAGTTCTACCGTACCCGCGGCAAGCTGGCAGAGATCAAGTTCTGCCCCTCCATCGAGGAGACCACGGCTGAAGTCATGAAAGCTTTGGAGGCATAATCGTGATTCAGATCAAAAATGCGAAAGAGCTGGACGGCATGCGCAAGGCAAATGCCCTGAGCGCAGCTGCCCTGAAGTACGGCGGTGAGCATATCGAAGCAGGTATGACCACATGGGAATTGGATAAGCTGATCTACGACTTCATCGTGAAGCACGGCGGCACCCCCAATTTCAAGGGTCTGTATGGCTTTCCGGGCACGGCCTGCATCAGCCTGAACGATACCATCATCCATGGTATCCCTTCGCATGACATCGTCATTCGTCCCGGTGATATCGTCAGCATCGACACCGGCGCAAAGATCGATGGCTTCAACGGCGACAATGCCTGCACCTATGCGGTGGGTAAGGTCGATCTGGAAGCACAGCGCCTGCTGGATGTGACCAAGGCTGCTCTGTATAAGGGCATCGAGCAGGCTGTGGCCGGCAACCGCATCGGCGACATTGGCTATGCCGTGCAGAGCTACTGCGAGGATGCCGGTTTCTCGGTCGTCCGCGAGTTCGTGGGCCACGGCACCGGCCGTGAGCTGCACGAGGACCCGGAAGTGCCCAACTACGGCCATCAGGGCCGCGGCCCGCGCCTTGTGCCCGGCATGACCATTGCCATTGAGCCCATGATCTGCCAGTACGACTGCAAGATCACCCAGTCCAAGGACGGCTGGACCGTCAAGACCAAGGACGGTGGTCTGGCTGCGCACTTTGAGCACTCCAATGCGATCCTGAAGGATCACACTGAGATCATGACCCGCTTCTGGGATGACCCGGATTTTGACCCGGAAAAGTTCAGCCTGAAGTAAGCAATCATAAAAAGGAGCCGCTGCGCAGATGATGTGTGGTGGCTCCTTTTGCGTATGGAGTATTCTTGTCGCAGCTGCTTTTTTGGTTAGCGGGCTCGCCCTCTCCGTCTTTGCTTCGCAAATCCACCTCTCCCAAAGGGAGAGGCCTTGGCAAAAAGATGAAGGTTGCGTGGATTGCCAAGGGCTCCCCCTTTGGGGGAGCTGGCAAATCCGTAGGATTTGACTGAGAGGGTGAGGCTGCTGCCCTTGTGCGAGATGCCTTTTTCCCTCTCCATTCCTGCTGTTTGTGCAATTATGACAACTTTTGGTGAAAAAGTTTCATCTTTGCGGTGGAGAAAAACCAAGACCGGGGAGAGAAAGGACAGCTTTTGAATTTCGAGAATTTTTTATCGGAAATACGGAAAAAAGCTCTTGCAAATTGACAACAAAAGGTGTATAATCTATAAATGGCTGTGGAAGCCAGATACTTCCTCGGCGGACAGGGATTTTCTGCCCGTTTTGCGGATTTTGTGCCGCGAAAGATGAAGTATGTGGCGATCATCGCCGCCTGTCCGTCTGTGGACCGGCACTGGAACTGAAGAACGCTGAAGCGGCAAGCTGCGGTCAAACGGGCGCAGGCACGTGAAAACCGCGGCGCTTTCAGGGTTCCAAGGCAAAGGCACCGGTTCAGGTTCAACGACAAACTGAGCAGATCCAATGAGGAGGCAAATAGCTTGTCTAAGGAAGACGTTATCGAGATCGAAGGCATTGTGCGTGAAGCCATGCCCAACGCCATCTTTAAGGTGGAAATGTTGAGCGAGGATAAGAACACCGGGAAGCTCACTCCCAGCGGTCACATCCTCTTAGCGCACATCTCCGGCAAGCTGCGGACCAATTTCATCCGTATCCTGCCCGGGGACAAGGTTACCGTGGAAATGTCGCCCTATGATCTTTCTAAGGGCCGCATCACCTGGCGCTCCAAATAAGCACCAGGGTATCAACCAAAAGGAGGTTCAACATCATGAAGGTCAAGCCTTCCGTGAAACCCATCTGCGAAAAGTGCAAGGTCATCCGCCGCAAAGGCCGCGTGATGGTCATCTGCCAGAACCCCAAGCATAAGCAGCGCCAGGGCTAATTCGGGCGCCTGGGGGTCAAGTGCGTAGAGTCCCGGCGCAGACCCCGACACTGACATGGGATGATTTTTGGAGGAAACTACTATGGCACGTATTGCCGGCGTTGACCTGCCCCGCGAGAAGCGCGTTCAGGTGGGTCTCACCTACGTTTATGGTATCGGCCAGACCACTGCTAACAAGATCCTGGAAGCAACTGGCATCAACCCCGATACCCGCGTCAAGGACCTGACTCTGGAAGAAGAGGCTAAGATCCGTGACTACATCGATCAGGCTAACATCATCGTTGAAGGCGACCTGCGCCGCAACGTTGCTCTGGACATCAAGCGCCTGGTTGAGATCCAGTCCTTCCGTGGCACCCGCCATCGCAAGAATCTGCCCTGCCGCGGCCAGCGTACCAAGACCAATGCACGTACCTGCAAGGGTCCCAAGCGCACTGTCGCTAACAAGAAGAAGTAAGGAGGATTTGAGAAATGGCAAGTGCAAATAATGCCAAGAAGGGCGCTAATGTCCGCATGAAGCGCAAAGAGCGCAAGAACATTGCTGCTGGTCAGGCTCATATCCAGTCTACCTTCAACAATACTGTTGTCACCATCACCGACCTGCAGGGTAATGCAGTGTCTTGGTGCTCCTCCGGCTCCCTGAACTTCCGCGGCAGCCGTAAGAGCACTCCGTTCGCAGCCCAGTCTGCTGCTGAGACCGCAGCTAAGGTTGCTATCGAGCATGGCATGAAGACCGTTGAGGTCTACGTCAAGGGCCCCGGCGCTGGCCGTGAGTCCGCTATTCGTGCGCTGCAGGCTACCGGCCTGGAAGTCACCCTGATCAAGGACGTGACTCCCATCCCCCACAATGGCTGCCGTCCCCCGAAGCGCCGTCGTGTCTGATCGAAGGAGGAAATTGAATTATGGCAAAGAATACGCAGCCTATCGCAAAGCGTTGCAAGGCCCTGGGCATTTCTCCTGCGGTCATGGGCTATGCAAAGAAGAATACCACCCGCAACTCCAATGGCAACATGCGCAAGAAGCAGTCTGAGTACGCATCTCAGCTGAAGGAGAAGCAGAAGGTCAAGTTTATCTACGGCGTTCTGGAAAAGCAGTTCCACAATGCTTACCTGCGTGCTGAGGCCCGCCCCGGCAAGACTGGTGAGAACCTGCTGCAGATCATGGAGTGCCGTCTGGACAACGTCGTGTTCCGTCTGGGCTTTGCTCAGACCCGCCGCGACGCTCGTCAGCTGGTGTCCCACGCTCACTTCACCGTCAACGGCAAGAAGGTCAACATTCCTTCTTACCAGGTGAAGGCTGGCGACGTGATCGAAGTGCGCGAGTCCAGCCGCAGCTCTGCAAAGTTTGCAAAGCTGACCGGCCCCGAGGCTCCCGTTGTTGCTCTGCCCGCATGGCTGAACCGTGAGACCGGTTCTCTGAAGGGTGTTGTCGCAAAGCTGCCCGAGCGCAGCGATATCGACTACGAAGTCGCAGAGCACCTCATCGTCGAGCTGTACTCCAAGTAATCCATTAAGAAGGCTGGGCCTTCCCCGTGGACGGCTCACTTTCGCATTCTTTTCTTTGAAAGAATTTAATAATGGGCCGGCGGCAGCGCCGGTTTGACAAGGAGGGCATAGATATGATGGAGATTGAACGTCCCAAAATCGAAACGGCAAGCCTGTCCCCGGACGGCCGCTACGGCAAATTCGTGGCAGAACCGCTGGAGCGTGGCTTTGGCATCACACTGGGCAATAGCCTGCGTCGTGTGCTTCTTTCCTCTCTGCCCGGTGTCGCCGTGACCAGCGTCAAGATTGATGGCGTGGTTCACGAGTTCTCCACCATTGAGGGCGTCAAGGAAGACGTTACCGAAATTGTCCTGAACCTGAAGGGTATTGCTGCAAAGCTGTACACCGATGGTCCGAAGACAGTGCGTGTTGAGGCAGTCGGCCCCTGTGAGGTCACCGCTGACAACATCAAGCAGGGCGACGACATCGAAATTCTGAACCCTGAGTGGCACATTGCAACCCTGGGCGAGGGCGGCAAGCTCGTCATGGAGCTGACCTTCGATAAGGGCCGCGGCTATGTGCCCGCAGAGCGCAACAAACAGGCTATCATCGAGAAGAACGATATCAACACTCTTCCCGTTGACAGCATTTACACCCCTGTGCTCAAGGTGAACTACAACGTCGAGAGCACCCGTGTTGGCCAGGCGATCGATTATGACAAGCTGACCATTGAGGTTTGGACCGATGGCACGATCAATGCGCAGGAAGCCGTTTCTCTGGCTGCCCGTGTGCTGACCGAGCACCTGAACCTGTTCGTCAACCTGTCCGATGAGGCAGCCGTCGCTGAGATCATGGTGGAGAAGACCAACGACGACAAGGAAAAGGCTCTGGAAATGACCATTGAAGAGCTGGATCTGAGCGTGCGTTCCTTCAACTGCCTGAAGCGCGCAGGCATCAACACGGTGGAAGATCTGGTCAGCAAGAGCGAGGACGAGATGATGAAGGTCCGCAACCTCGGTCGCAAGAGCCTGGAAGAGGTCATGGCAAAGCTGGATTCTCTGGGCTTCAAGCTGAACACGGATGACGATAACTAAAAATAATTAAGGAGTGAAACGGGATGCCCGGTACCAGAAAGCTCGGTAGAACCAGCGACAGCCGCAACGCTATGATGCGCGCTATGGTTACCTACCTGTTAGAGAATGGCAAGATTGAGACCACTGTCACTCGCGCTAAGGACGTTCGTTCCATGGCCGAGAAGATGATCAGCCTTGGCAAGGCAAGCGACCTGCACACCAAGCGTCAGGTTTATGCCTACATCACCAAGGAAGATGTTGCAAAGAAGCTGTTTGATGAGATCAGCCCCAAGTACGCTGACCGCAACGGCGGCTACACCCGCATCATCAAGATCGGCGCTCGCCGCGGCGACGCTGCTGAGATGGCAGTTCTGGAGCTCGTCTGATCTGCTCTGACTGTTTGATACAGTGTTCAAAAGCCCTTTCCCAGCAATGGGAGAGGGCTTTTTTTTGCGTGGCATTTTCATTGCTTCTGAATGTTCCCGGGAATAGCGGGCCAAACCGCAAACATTTTAACAATTCCACTAAAAACACGAACCTATTTTCTAGCAAAATGCCTCTTGATATGTTGTATGGGGGGGGGGTAAACTTGAAGAGCAGACGGTGCCTTTTGGGGTGGGTGCCTGCAAAATAACAAACGAAAAGAGGAAGAGAACATGAGAAAAAAGAGTACGAGACTTCTCAGTGCAGCACTTGCGGTGTGCATGATGCTGTCGGTTCTGCCAGTGGGCGCGTTTGCGGCGGAGCCGGGGGCGGAAGAACAGGAAAATGGCGCGAGTGCGCAGGCGGATGCTGCTGTGCCGGAGGGGTATATTGCAATCAACGAGAAAAACTTTCCGGACAAAAATTTTAGAGACTATGTGGCAGGGCTATGGGATACAAATGGCGACAAATATTTCAGCCCAAGTGAGATCGCGAACGCAAAGTGGATTTCTTGTGATAATAAAGAAATAAGTAACTTAAAGGGAATCGAGTTTTTTACGAACATCTGGCTCCTCGAGTGCTATTATAATAATCTGACAACGATAGATTTGAGCCACAACAAAAACCTGTCGTATATTAACTGTCATCATAACCAATTGAATGAGCTGGATGTAAGCGGGTTGCCGCTATTGGAAACATTCTACTGTGGGCACAATGCGTTACCGTCGATCGACGTGAGCAAAAATGAGAAGCTGGAAGATTTTGATTGTCAAGATAACCACCTGGATACATTGGATGTAAGTCAAAACAAGGAATTAGTGAAATTAAGCTGCGGAACCAACAATCTGACGGAATTGGATGTCAGGGAAAATAAAAAACTTAAAGAGCTCTCGTGTTATGAGAGTAAATTGAGCAATCTGGATCTGAGGAATCAGACAGAATTGGAATGGTTAAGCTGCGGAGGAAACCCACTGAGTGTATTGGATGTAAGTGCGAACACGAAGCTGAAGGATTTGTATGTTTCTAATACAAATCTGACGGAATTGAATGTAAGTGCGAACAAGAATCTGGAGGATTTGTATGTTTCTAATACAAATCTGACGTCGCTGGATGCAACGAACAATACGGCTTTGGAGGAGTTTAAGGGGAAGGACTGCAGCTATAATATTGCAGTTGAAGGTGATGGAAAGTTTGACCTTACCACTTTGCCGGGACACTTTGACGCAAGCAAAGCAACTGCTACACGTGGCGGCACAATCAATGGGAATATCCTTACGGTTGATCCCAATTCCAAGACGTTCCGCTACGATTATGATATCGGACAAAACAACAAAAAAATGAATGTCGTACTGAATGTGCATTGGCATAATTACCAGTGGAAACATGACGGTACCAAACACTGGAGGGTGTGCACTGCCGCAAACTGCCCGGGTCAGACGGATGAACAGAGGGGAAACCATAATTACACCGATGCAACAGATGCTAACTGCAACACCTGCGGCTATGTGCGCTCGATGTACACTGTGACCACAGTCAATGCCACAGCAAAACTTGGGGACGAAGTGCTGAATGCCCCTGTGGCCGCAGGCACTGAAGTGACTTTGACTGCCGGAGATGCTTCCGAAGGAAAGACATTTGCAGGCTGGAAGCTGTATGAAGTTGTAAGTGGTACTGAGAGTGAAATCATGGACGAAACAGAACTTGCCAATCTGTTGAAGAATGGCACCGAAACCACTGCGACCCTGACCATGCCCGCCTATGATGTTAAGGCGGAACCGTATTATAGCGATATTCCGTATAATATCACGGCTGTAGACTGCACTGTGGATAAGACCGAAGCTTCTATGGGCGATACTGTAACAGCAACGCGCAGGGCGCTGAAAGCCAACGAGCGCTTTACCGGCTGGACGGTGAAGGTGAATGGTGTTGAGCAAGACACGGACACCTTCCTGAAACCGGACGCGGACGACCCCACCAAAGTGAGCTTTGTCATGCCGGCTGAGAACGTGGAAATAAAGGCAAACTTCAAGGGGATTCCCACGCTGAACCCCACTCTGAGGGTCGGCGACCATGTGACGGCGACCATTGAAGGCAGCGATGCGTCCGTACCGAGCGGCAGCACTGTGCCCGTGCCAAAGAATAAAATTGTGCACCTGACAGCCACTGCACCGGGACAGCACTTCATCAGCTGGACGGTGAAGGTGAATGGTGTTGAGCAAGACCCGACCTTCCTGAAGCCGGACGCGGACGACCCCACCAAGGTGACCTTTACCATGCCGGATGCTAATGTAGAGGTGACGGCAACCTTCGCGGATGACCCCATTCCTGAACCCGACCCGGTTGGACCCAGCGATACCGGCAACATTCAGGGCGCGATCTCTGCTGTGGTCGTGGGTGCTGCCGCAGGTGCGATTATCTATGAAGCCGGCACCGGCATCTACCGCGTCATCAATATGCCCGGCATCCCCATGCCCTCCAACCGTATCGAGCTGGCCGAGCTGCTGTGGGAGCACGCCGGGAAGCCGGAGCCTGTAAGCACCGCCCTCTACAGCGACATCGACGAGGGCGATACCGACGCACAAAAGGCCGCCCGCTGGGCAGTGGAGCAGGATCTGATGAAGGACGATGCGGACAACAATAAATTCCACCCGGCCTTCCCCGTCAGCAAGCTGCGCACCTGCCTGACCTGGAACGCCGCAAAAGAAAAAGGCTTGTTTGACAAGACCGAAGAATAAAAATCAGGACCCCAAAAGGGCTGCTGCACCAAATGTGGTGCAGCAGCCCCTTTTCTCGTTTTCGGGTGTTGGAATTGCGCCCGGCCCGTGGTATACTGACAATAGCATGTTTTCGGCCTTTGGCCGGACAAGTTTTCCACACAGAGGAGGCGCAGCGGTTGAAACATCCGAATCATTTTGGCCGGTGGTTGGCTTGCGTGCTGCTGTGCCTGCTTCTGGCAGGCTGCAGCATGCCCGGTGAACAGGTGCAGGTGGAAGAGCTTCTGCGTGCGCCCAAGCTTTCCGGCGATTACGGCGATGTGCAGACTGCCCTGAACGACTGGCTGGGGGAGAGCGCACAGCTCAAATATCCCATGCAGGGCGACCTGCTTTCGCCTTTCCTGCTGCAGGATCTGGACGGTGACGGCAGGCAGGATGCCGCCGTGCTTTACACCACCGCCCAAAGCTCCAACGTGTGCATTGCCATCCTGCAGAAGGATGATGCCGACATCTGGCATGTGCGCCAGAACGTAGAGGGCCTTGCAGACACGGTAGAGTCGGTGGGGCTGGCCCAGCTGCAGCCCGGCGATGCCACCCAACTGGTGGTGGGTTATACAGCGGCACAGGGCGACCATTATCTGGCTGTGTATTCCTACACCGACGGCGTACTTTCCACGATCCTGGAGCAGCAGTACCAGCAGTATCTGGTGGAGGATATCACCGGCGGCGGCAATCAGGACCTGATCCTGATGTCTACGCTGGAGGACGGCGGCGTGCAGATCGAACTGCTGACCGTGGATAAAGAGGGCAGCTTCCAGCAGGTGGCTGTTATGGGCCTTTCCGCCAATCGGTTCGCCGGCTGCGCCTCGGTGGCGGCGGGTGTGGGTGCGGACGGCAGGCATTATCTGGTGCTGGATGGCTGGACCGGCATTTCCGGCAACAATCTGGCCAGCGTGCTGCTGCGTTTTGACGAGGACACGCAGCAGATGGTGCCTGCCGATCAGATCAGCACCGAAAAGCTTTACACCGCATCCCTGCGCAATGTGCCCAGTCTGGTCAGTCAGGATCTGGACGGCGACGGCATCGTGGAGATCCCCACCCAGCCGGACGAAGCGGGCCTGCTGAACATGAGCCAGAGCCGCCGCATGGATTTTATCGTGTGGATGGACTATACCAGCCCGCACCCGGAAAAAAGCTTCGGGCTGCTGGACGAAGAGACCAACTGCTATATCGAGCTGCCCATGGAGTGGGAGGGCAACCTCAAACTGACCGACAGCGAACAATATGATGGTGCAGTGGAGCTGCGCACGATGGACGAAGACCAGCTGGTAATGACCCTGCGTCTGGTGCGCACCACCTCCAGCCTGAAGGGCTGGACCCGCCTTGGCATCGTGGCATCCCGCCAGATGCAGGCGAAGCTTGCCCCGGATGTGGAGATCCGTGATAAAAATTACCGCCTGTCCAAGGCGCTGTATCTGCTCAACTAAAGAACGGAGGAACAGTTCATGGTACGAGTGCTTGTCGTTGAAGATGAAGCCAACATCCGCGAGATGATCGCGCTGAACCTGCGCCTTGCGGGCATGGAGGCGGTGGAGGCCGAAAGCGCCGAGGCGGCTCTGCCGCTGCTGGAGAAGAAGCCGGGCTGCGATGCGGCCATTCTGGATGTGATGCTGCCGGGCATGAACGGCTTCTCCCTGTGCGAGACCATCCGCCGCACCGATCAGAAGATCGGCATTATCATCCTCAGCGCCAAGGGACAGGAGCAGGACAAGATCCGCGGCCTTTCTATTGGTGCCGATGACTATATGACCAAGCCTTTCAGCGTAAGCGAACTGCTGGCCCGTGTGAAAGCGCTGTGCCGCCGCGTCGGCCGTACTGCAGGCGGGGACGAAAAAGAAAAGGAAAACCCGCTGGGGATGCTCACCAGCGGCGAATTTGTGCTGGACGAGAACCGCCGCGTGCTGCTCAAGGCAGGCCAGCCTATTGAGCTGACGCAGGTGGAATTCCAGATCATGGAGCTGTTCTTCCGCAACCCCGGCATTGCGCTGGTGCGCGAGAAGATCTTGAAGGGTGTCTGGGGCGAGAACTATTTTGGTGACGTGAAGATCGTGGATGTGAACATCCGCCGTCTGCGCATGAAGGTGGAGGATGAACCCAGCCATCCCACCCATATCCTTACTGTGTGGGGCTACGGTTACAGATGGGAAGAATGAGAAGCGGGATCACCCGCCGGTGGCTGCGGGGCAGCCTGCTCATCACCGTGCTGCTGGTGCTGCTGGCCGAAACCATGTTCCTGTACAACTACACACGCAGCTATTATAACAGCGTGCAGCAGACCATGTACCGGCGGTTCTCTTCGGTGTCCGGCCAGCTGAAAATGTACACCGGCGATACGGTGCAGAGCACGGCGGCTACCCGCAGCGTGGCCCTGCGCCGCATGGTGGAGCAGTTTGCCGATAAGGACAAATACGAGTTCATGCTGCTGGACAGCTATGGCGGGGTCATTGCGTCCTCCAGCGGCACAAATGCGGACGGCATTGTGACCGGCATCGACTTTGAGCAGGCGCAGGAGGCTTCTGATGGCCTTGGTGTGGCGGTCTACCGCACCCAGTCCGGTGAGCTGGTGATGGCGGCCTGCTATCTGGTGCCCTATGCCGCCGAGGATGTGGCGGCGATGCGTCTTGTCACCAGCCTGACCCTTGTGGGAGCGCAGATCAAGAATGCCCTCGCGGTAAGTGTTGTGATCGCGGCGGTGATCCTTGCTTTCACCGTGATGTCCGGCCTGTACTTCATCCGCAGCATCGTGGTGCCGCTGGGACAGGTGGAGCGCACCGCAGCCAGCATCGCCCGGGGTGAGCTGGATGTGCGCCTGCCGGTCACCGGCAACGAGCACGACGAGGTGGACCGCCTGCGCGGCACCATCAACCAGATGGCCGAAGGGCTGGAAGAGACCGAGAAGATGAAGAACGAGTTCATCAGTTCCGTCTCTCACGAGCTGCGCACGCCGCTCACCTCCATCCGGGGCTGGGTGGAGACCCTGCGCACACTGGACGACCCGGCAGACGAGAACTACCGCAAGGGCCTTGAGATCATCAACAATGAGACGGGCCGCCTGTACAACATGGTGGAAGAGCTGCTGGATTTCAGCCGTCTGCAGAACGGCCGCATCCGTATGGACTGCCGCCCGCTGGACCTTGTGGCAGAGCTGACCGATGCGGTGCTGTTCTGTGAAGCACGCATCCAGCGCGAGGGCCTTGTGCTCAGCTACACCGAGCCGGAGGAGATGATCCCGGTCTATGCCGACCCGGACCGTCTGCGGCAGGTGTTCATCAACATCATGGACAACGCCATCAAGTACTCGGCCCCCGGCGGGCGCATCACGGTCAAGCTGTGGGCAGGGGAGTACAAGGCCTTTGTGGAGATCATCGATCAGGGCCGCGGCATCCCGCCGGAAGACCTTGAGAATGTCAAGACCAAGTTCTACAAGGGCAGCAATTCGGTGCGCGGCAGCGGCATCGGCCTTGCGCTGGTGGATTCCATCATGACAGCACTGGACGGCACCATGGACATCAAGAGCACGCTGGGCCGCGGCACAGTGGTCACACTGGGCTTGCCGCTGTATCATAAGGCGTGAAGATTTTGTCACAATTCTGTGGTAAAATAACCGGGAAAAATATGATCCGATAGGAGAACCCAATGAATCAACCCAAAAAGGAACGTTTCAAGACCAGCGTCGGCGGGCAGGCGCTGATGGAAGGCATCATGATGCGCGGCCCGAAGCTCATCTGCTGCGCCGTGCGCAAGCCGGACGGCACCATTGAGACCAAGATCGACCCTGTGAAGAACCACGGCATCTGGACAAAGATCCCGCTGGTGCGCGGTGCCATCTCCATGATCGAAAGCCTGATCGTGGGCTACCGCTACATGATGTACTCGGCTCAGGTGAGCATGGGTGACGACTACGACCCCGAAGAGGAAGAGACTGCCTTTGAAAAATGGGTGGGCGACCACTTGGGCAAAAAGGCAGAGGACGCACTGCTGGCCTGTGCCGCCGTACTGGGCGGCCTGCTGGCGATTTTGCTGTTCACCGTGCTGCCCACCCTCATCGTGGGCGGTGTGAACCACTTTGTAACATTGGGCCGCTGGGCCAAGGTGGTGCTGGAAGCGGTGCTGAAAGTTGGCATCTTCCTCACCTATATGGTGGCCATCTCCAAGATGAAGGAGATCCACCGCGTGTTTGAGTACCACGGTGCCGAGCACAAGACCATTGCCTGCTATGAGGCCGGTGATGAGCTGACCGTGGAGAATGTGCGCAAGTACACTCGGTTCCATCCGCGCTGCGGCACCAGCTTCCTCATTCTGGTGGTCATCGTCAGCGTGTTCCTCTACAGCGTGCTGCCGTGGGGCAGCATCGGCCTGCGGGTGCTGTTCAAGCTGCTGCTTCTGCCGCTGGTCATGGGCATCAGCTATGAGCTGCTCAAGTGGTGCGGCCGGTCCGATAACATTGCCACCCGCATCATCCGCCAGCCCGGCATCTGGGTGCAGCACCTGACCGTGTTTGAACCGGACGACAGCATGATCGAGGTGGCCATTGCCGCTGTGACCCCTGTGCTGCCCGAGGACCCGGAGGATGGCAGATGGTAATTGCTGGTTTGACCCCGCGCGAAGCGGTGCGGGCCGTGGAAGCCCGGCTTTCCGCTGCAGGGTGTCCGGATGCCGATTACGATGCACGGGAGCTGTTCCGCGTGGCAGCCGGGCGGGATGCCCGCCTTTCCGACCGGGTGCTGACCACGGAGGAAGCGGAAAAGCTGGAAGCCCTCTGCACGCGCCGTGAGCAGCGGGAACCGCTGCAATACCTGTGCGGGATCTGGAGCTTTTTGGATTTTGACCTTGCCGTTGGCCCCGGTGTGCTCTGCCCCCGGGCAGACACTGAGGTGGTAGCGGAAGCGGCTGCCAATACCCTGACGGGCATTGCAGCGCCCCGGGTGCTGGATCTCTGCGCGGGGACCGGCTGTCTGGGGCTGGGCGTCAAGCGCTTCTGCCCGGCGGCGCAGGTGACCTGCGTGGAAAAAAGCCCGGAAGCCTTTGTTTATCTGGAAAAGAACTGCCGCTGCGCCCTGAAAGGGCAGGGCGGGCAGACGGAGGACTTGCTGGAGCCTACCGCGTTTGAGCAGACAGATGCCCCGGCCTTTGACTGGGGGCCGGCGCTGAACGCTCTGCGCGCAAAGGCAAAGCCAGCCTATGCGGTGCAGCCGGTGGAGGGCGACCTGTTCACCTACTGGCAGGGCCTGCCGGAAGGGCAGCTTGATCTGATCGTATCCAACCCGCCCTACCTCACCGCCGAGGAGATGCGGCATCTGCAGCCGGAGGTGGCGCAGGAACCGGCCATGGCGCTGGAAGCAGGAAAGGACGGCCTTGTGTTTTACCGTGCCCTTGCAGAGCATTACCAGAATGCACTGCGGCCCGGCGGAGCGCTGGTGCTGGAGATCGGCTGGCAGCAGCGGCAGGCTGTGGCGGCACTGCTGGCTGCAAACGGCTGGGCAGACATTGAGTGCCGCAAGGATTTTGGCGGCAACGACCGGTGCATGATCGCCCACAGACCCGAAAAATAAAAGTGAAAATAGAAACAACTTCTTGTTGTAATATTTTGATTTTGTGGTATACTATACTGGAAAGTATACGGACAGCCCGCGCACGGCGGGCAGCAGGAAGAAAAGGAGCAGCACGCTATGGCAAAAAATCAGAACAACAACACCGTTGCCCCGGCGACCAAAAAGACCGAGCCGGAGGCCAAAAAGGATGCGCTGGCCACTGCGCTGGCCCAGATCGAAAAGCAGTTCGGCAAGGGTGCCGTGATGAAGCTGGGTGATAACGCTTCCATGCAGGTGGATGCCATTTCCACCGGCAGTCTGGGTCTGGATCTGGCTCTGGGCGTGGGCGGTGTGCCCCGCGGCCGCATCATTGAGGTGTACGGCCCGGAATCCAGTGGTAAGACCACGCTGGCTCTGCACATCCTGGCCGAAGCCCAGAAGCAGGGCGGCGAAGTGGCCTTCATTGACGTGGAGCACGCACTGGACCCCACCTATGCCGAAGCGCTGGGCGTGGATATCAACAATCTGCTGGTCAGCCAGCCGGACACCGGCGAGCAGGCCATGGAAATCTGCGAAGCACTGGTGCGCTCCGGTGCCATCGATGCCATCGTGGTGGACTCGGTTGCCGCCATGGTGCCGAGGGCTGAGATCGAGGGCGAAATGGGCGACAGCCATGTGGGCCTGCAGGCCCGCCTGATGAGTCAGGCCATGCGCAAGCTGACTTCGGTCATCGGCAAGACCAACACGGTCTGCGTCTTCATCAACCAGCTGCGTGAAAAAGTGGGCGTGATGTACGGCAACCCGGAGGTCACCACAGGCGGCCGCGCCCTGAAATATTACGCCTCGGTGCGCATCGACATCCGCCGCGTGGAGGGCCTGAAGGACTCTTCCGGCCAGTTCATCGGCAACCACACCCGCGCCAAGATCGTCAAGAACAAGGTGGCACCTCCGTTCCGTGAGGCAGAGTTCGATATCATGTTCGGCGAGGGCATTTCCAAGATGAGCGAACTCATTGATGTGGGCGTGAAGCTGGGCATCGTGCAGAAGAGCGGCGCATGGTTCAACTATGGCGATATCCGTCTGGGTCAGGGCCGTGACAACGCAAAGCAGTTCCTGAAGGACAATCCCGAGATCGCAAACGACATCGAGGGCCAGATCCGCGCCAATGCCGATAAGCTGTATGCATCCCGCCGCCCGGCAGGCAAGGGCGCTGCGGCCAAGGCCGAAGAACCCGCCAAGGCTGCAGATGCCAAGGAGCCGGTGGTCAAGGCTCCTGCCCGCAGCAGCGAGAGCGAACTGGATATCATGGTGGAGGACTAAATGTCCTTTTATAAACGCCGCCGCCCGAAGCCGGAAGAAGAAAAGTGCGCCGACCCGGCCAAGGCCCGCGCCCGCGCACTGGATGCGCTGGCCTCGCGCGAGATGTCCTCGGCACAGCTGTATGAACGGCTGTGCTATGGCTTTACCGAGCAGGCTGCAGCGGCTGCTGTGGCTGAGATGGTGGAGCTGGATTACGTAAACGATGACCGCTATGCCGAAGCCCGGGCACACAGCCTGCTTGCCGCCCGCAAGAGCCGCCGTGCGGCGGCCCAGAACCTGCGGCAGAAGGGCCTTTCCGGCGCGCAGATCGAGCAGGCGCTGGAAAGCGTCTATGCCCCGGACGTAGACGGCGAAAGCCCGGAGCTGGAAGCTGCCGCCGCTCTGGTGCGCAGCCGCTACATGAAAAAGCTGGCCGATGGCCGCCGCGACCTTGTGGTGGCCGCCCTGCAGCGCCGCGGCTTTGCGTATTCGGTCATAAAAGAAGCGATAAAAAGAGCGGAAGAAGAATAAAAAGCACCCCTCAAAAGAGAAAGAGAGTATCATCCCCTATGAAAATTGCGTGTATTTCCCTTGGCTGCCCCAAGAATCAGGTCGATCTGGATGTGATGGTGCACATCCTGCTGTCTGCCGGCCACGAGACCGTGGCCGATTTGGCCGAAGCAGATGTGATCCTTGTGAACACCTGCGGCTTCATCGAGAGCGCCAAGACCGAAGCCATTGAAAACATTCTGGAAGCCTGCTCCTACAAGCAGCAGAACCCGGAGCTGAAGGTCATCGTCACCGGCTGTCTTGCCGAGCGCTACCGCAGCCAGATCGAGGAAGAGATCCCCGAGGTGGACGCGGTGGTGGGCTGTGCCTCCAACAAGGCCATCGACACCATCGTGGCCCGCCTGTTCCATGGTGAGGATCATCTGGAAAGCTACGGTGCCAAAAAGGACTTTCCGCTGGGCGGCAAGCGTGTCATCGGCACGCCTGCCCACTATGCGTACTTAAAGATCGCTGAAGGCTGCAACAACCGCTGCCACTACTGCGCCATCCCCGGCATCCGCGGCCCGCTGCACAGCCGCGATATGGCCGACTGCGTGGCCGAAGCCCGCTGGCTGGCCGGTGAGGGCGTGAAAGAGCTGATCGTGGTCGCACAGGACCCCACCGCTTACGGCGAGGACTGGGGCAAGCCCGGCAGCATCTGCGAGCTGCTGGATAAGCTGAACAAGGTGCCGGGCCTCGAGTGGATCCGCATTATGTACGCTTACCCGGAGCGCATCACGGATGAGTTCATTGCCGCCATGAAGCGCAATGAGAAGGTGGTGCCCTACCTCGATCTGCCCATCCAGCACTGCAATGACACCATCCTCAAGAATATGAACCGCCGCTCCAACCGCGCCGAGCTGCTGGAGGTAATCGGCAAGCTGCGCCGCGAGATCCCCGGCATCACCCTGCGCACCACTCTGATCGCAGGCTTCCCCGGCGAGACCGAGGAGCAGTTCGAGGATCTGTGCAATTTTGTCAAGGAAGTAAAGTTTGACCGTCTGGGCTGCTTTGCCTACTCTGCCGAGGAGAACACTGTTGCTGCCAAGATGGACGGCCAGATCGAGCAGGAAGTCAAGGACAAGCGCGCCGAACTGGTGATGCAGATCCAGACCGGCATCATGGCCCAGAAGCAGGCCGAAAAGGTGGGCCAGACCGTGCATGTGCTTTGCGACGGTATCGACGAGGAGAGCGGCCTGTATCTGTGCCGCACCACCGGCGATGCTCCTGAGGTGGACGGCAATGTGTGCGTTTCCAGCGAGGAGCCGCTGTACCCCGGCCAGTTCTACGATGTTCTGGTGGACGACAGCGACCTTTACGATCTGTATGGTACTGTTGCAAAATAACAAATTGGAGGAATCTGTATGAATCTGCCCAATAAACTCACTTTGACCCGCATCCTGCTGGTGCCGGTGTTCATGGTCTTTGTGTCCCTCACCAGCCTGAGCGGCATCGCGGCTGGCTCCTTCCAGCCGACGTATTACCTGATCGCAGGCATCGTCTTTGCTGTTGCCAGCTTTACTGATTTTCTGGACGGCCATCTGGCCCGCAAGTGGAACATGGTAACGGACTTCGGCAAGTTTGCCGACCCGCTGGCCGACAAACTGCTGACCACCGTGGCCTTCATCTACATGATGCGGGACGGCGTATGCAGCCCGGTGGTGCTGTGCATCATTCTGGCCCGCGAGTTCGCGGTGTCCGGTCTGCGCATGGTGGCAGCCGGTGCCAAGGACGGCAAGGTGATCGCCGCCAATATGTGGGGCAAGGTGAAGACCGTGCTGCAGATGCTGAGCATCATCTTCTACTTCTTTGGCATGTCCATTGCAAGCATGTCGGCTGCCGGCGCAGAGCAGGGCGTGCGGCAGATCCTGGTAATCAGCATTTCCATGGTGCTGTGCTGGCTGGTGGCTGCCGTGACGGCCATTTCCGGCATCAAGTACCTGTGGGACAACCGTAGCTTCATCAACACCGCAAAATAAAGCGTTTTTTGAAAAAGGGCAGGGAGACCTGCCCTTTTTCAAATTTTCGAGGAAATATTACAAGACGGAAAGGCTTTCCATGAAAAAATTTGCTGATACAGTGCGCCGCCTGCTCTCCATCGCACTGAACCTGTTCATCGTCTGGGCGGAGCCCATTGCCCTGCCCATGAGCTGGGATTGGGGCAAAGAGCAGATGTTCATTTTTTACACCGAGGATTCCAACATCCTTTCGGCCTGCATCTGCGCCATGGTGGCGGTGGGCCAGCTGGTGTGCATCTTTACCGGAAAAGAGCTGCCCCGCTGGCTGCACACCCTCAAGTACATTGCCACCTGCTGCCTGACCATGACCTTTCTCACGGTGGTGTTCGTGCTGGGTCCCATGTATGAGGACGGCAACGGCTGGTACATCATGCTGTGCACCAGCTCCATGTTGTACCATCATCTGCTCAACCCGCTGGCGGCCATCTTCTCCTTTGTGCTGCTGGAGCGCTCACCGCGCCTGCCCCGCAGTACGGTCAAGTGGGCGCTGCTGCCCACGGTGCTGTACGGCGGCATCATTTTGTGGCTGAACATCCAGCGCGTGGTAGATGGGCCATATCCCTTCATGAAGGTGTATGACCAGAGCGTGCAGGCGTCGGTGCTGTGGTGCATCGCCATCCTGCTGATGAATTACTTCTATGCATGGCTGCTCTGGAAGCTGAACGGCGGGAAGAAAGAAAAAGCCTGACGATTTGAAATGCCCTCCGCTTCGCTTTGGGCATAAATAGCGGAAATACTATTTTTTATTAGAGCAATACCGGACAGACTGCGGTCTGTCCGGTATTGCATTTTTCACAGAAGGGGCCGTAAAAAAAACAGCATCTGAAAGCTCCGGCCCTTCCTGTGAAAAAGCAGCTCCGAAAAGCCCGCAGGCTTTTCGGAGCTGCAAATTAAAGATAAATTATCCTCTGAATATGCCCAGAGCAAAGCGGAGGGCATTCTAAATGGTTCTTGTGTTTTTACGCTACGGTGGAATTCTCTTCCAGCCAGTCCAGCACACAGGACTGCAGGGCGTTCAGGTGCGCACGGTTCTCACCATAGGTGTCGGCATAGGTGCTCTCGGCATCGTCCAGCTCTTCCTGCGTGGGAGCAAGGCTCTTGGTCTCGGCCACGGCCTGAAGGATCAGGTCCTGCTTTGCCAGATGCTCAAAGTAAGCGTCGGATGCGGCCAGCATGGCATCGGCATCGGTGTAGCCCTGCGTCTGGGCAAAAGCATTCAGATCCATGCCGTAGGCGGTGGCGTACTGGTTGTAGTAGTTCAGGAACATGCGGATGTAATAGCTGGTGATCTCGCTGGGCAGCTCCTTGAAGGTGGAGTTCGACATCAGGTAGTCCACGATGGCGTTCTCATAGTTGGTGGCATACAGCGCATCGTTAAAGTAGCTGCGCAACTGGTCGACGGTGTGCAGATCATCGCTGATGCCAAAGTTGGAGTCCACCCACTCGTCGGTCAGCTCGGGGGTCACACTTTCGGAAATGGAGTTCAGGGTCACGCTGAACACGGCTTCCTTGCCGCTGAGGGTGATCGTGTTGCCCTCGGCATCGGTGGAATCGCCGTAGCCGTCCGGGAAGGTGACGGTCACATCAAAGGTATCGCCCACATTGCGCCCGATGATCTGGTCCTCAAAGCCATCGATGAAGGAACCGCTGCCAAGGGTCAGGTCGTAGCCGGTGGCAGTGCCGCCGGTAAAGGCCACGCCGTCCACGGTGCCGGTGTAATCGATGTTGGCAACATCCCCGCTCTGGGCGGCACGGCCGGTAACGGGCTGGGAAGAGGTGTACTGGTTCAGCAGGTTGTCCACCTGTTGCTGCAGTTCATCTTCGGTGGGGGTCAGGTCGTTCTCCTTCAGGGCGATGGAGCCGAAGTCCTCCGGCAGGGTCACATAGTCCAGCGCTTTGATGCCGCTCCAATAGCCGTTTTCGTTCAGACCATCGCTGTAATCAAAGGCCTCGTAGTCGAAGTCGGCAACAGAGCCAAACTGCGAGACGGATGCGGCAGCCGAAGAAGCGCTGTCGGCCTGCTTGTGCTTTGTCAGCATGAAACAGGCAAAAATGACGCACACCGCTGCGGCGATGGCCAGCAGGATGCACAGGAGTTTTTTGGTGTTGTTTTTCAAAAGAAATACCTCCATAAAAATCGGCCTGATGCACAGCAAAAGACCGGTACAGGCAGAACAGATACCCATTTATTATATACGTTCTGACGGCAAAAGGAAAGTTCTTTGCAAAATTTCCACAAATCCTGCGGCGGGTTTGTATCACTTTTGCCCGTCTACAGGCGCAAAAGTGACCAAAACCGGTGGAAATGGGCGGGCGGTTCTGTTACAATAAAAATAAGTGAGCCTTCCCGGGAACATAAGGCCCCTCCCTGAAGGGGCTGTCGAGCGTATGCGAGACTGGAGGAGTTTCTCCTTCCGTCATCGCTGTGCAATGGAGAGGGCGAGGACGGTAAGATATTGGAGGAAATTCAAATGGATTACAATAAAGCTGCTCTGGAAATGCACGAGACCCACAAGGGCAAGGTGGGCATCGTAAGCAAGGTGGAGGTCGCCACCCGCGATGACCTGTCCACCGCCTACACTCCCGGTGTGGCCGAACCCTGCCGCAAGATCAAGGAAAACCCCGACGACGTGTATAAGTACACCTTCAAGGGCAACATGGTGGCTGTCGTTTCCAACGGCACCGCCGTGCTGGGCTTGGGCGATATCGGCCCGGAAGCCGGTCTGCCGGTCATGGAGGGCAAGGCGGTGCTGTTCAAGGAGTTCGGCGGCGTGGATGCCTTCCCCATCTGCATCGATGCCCACGACGCTGCCAGCGTCATTGCTGCCTGCAAGGCCATTGCGCCCACCTTTGGCGGCATCAATCTGGAGGACATCAAGAGCCCCGAATGCTTTGAGATCGAAGAAACGCTGGAGCGTGAGCTGGACATCCCCGTGTTCCACGATGACCAGCACGGCACTGCTATCGTCGTTACTGCTGCCCTCATCAACGCCCTGCGTGTGGTGGGCAAGAAGATGGAAGATGTGCACATCGTTCTGAACGGCCCCGGTGCTGCCGGTACTGCCATCATCAAGATGCTCATGACCGCCGGTGCAAAGGACATCATTGCAGTGGACCAGTTCGGCACCCTGTACAAGGGCTGCAACAGCGCCGAAGCCCACAAGAACTGGCTGGGAGAGGTGACCAATCCCCGTCAGGTCAAGGGCGGCCTGAAGGAAGCACTGGAAGGTGCCGACGTGTTCATCGGCGTTTCCAAGCCCGGCATCCTGACCACTGAGCTGTGCAAGACCATGAATAAGGATGCCATCGTTTTTGCCATGGCCAACCCCACCCCGGAGATCATGCCGGACGAGGCCAAGGCCGGCGGCGTGCGGGTGATGGCCACCGGCCGCAGCGACTTCCCCAATCAGGTGAACAACGTGCTGTGCTTCCCCGGCCTGTTCAAGGGCGCACTGAGCGTGCGCGCCCGGGACATCAACAATGAGATGAAGCTGGCCGCCGCCTACGCCATCGCCGACCTCATCACCGATGCCGACCGCAGCGAGGAGAACATCATCCCCGGTGCGTTCGACCCCCGCGTGGCCGAGGCTGTGGCAAATGCCGTGGCAAAGGCTGCCCGCGAGACCGGCGTTGCCCGTCTGTAAGCGGAGGAAGCGTTTATGAGAACCATTTCCGCACAGGAGATCACGGATACCGTTGCACGGCTGTGCATCGAAGCCAACACCCGCCTGCCGCAGGACGTGCAGGCGGCGCTGGACAAGGCCCGGCAGGAAGAGCCGTGGCCGCTGGCAAAGAGCACTCTCGACCTTTTGTGGTCGAACCTTTCCGCCGCAAAAGAAGAAAACCTGCCCATCTGTCAGGATACCGGCATGGCCTGCGTGTTTGTGGAGCTTGGCACCGATGTGCACATTGACGGCAGCTTTGAAGCTGCCATCCATGAGGGCGTGCGCCGGGGTTATACCGACGGCTACCTGCGCAAGAGCATCGTAGCCGACCCGCTGCGCCGGGGCAACACCGGCGACAACACCCCGGCGGCCATCACAGTACATCTGGTGGACGGCGAGGGCTGCCGCATTACGGTGGCACCCAAGGGCTTTGGCAGCGAGAACATGAGCCAGATCAAAATGCTCAAGCCCGCCGACGGTGTGGAGGGCTTCAAAAAGTTCGTGCTGGACACGGTGAAGCTGGCAGGCTCCAACCCCTGCCCGCCCATCGTGCTGGGCATCGGCGTGGGCGGCAGCTTTGACAAGGTGGCGTATCTGGCAAAGAAGGCCCTGCTGCGTCCGCTGGATGTGCCGAACCCCGACCCCTATTACGCACAGCTGGAGCAGGAGCTGCTTGCCGCCATCAACGAGCTGGGCATCGGCCCGCAGGGCTTTGGCGGCAGGACCACCTGTCTGGGCCTTGCCATTGAGCAGATGCCTACCCATGTGGCGGGTCTGCCTGCGGCGGTGAATGTTTCCTGCCATGTGACCCGCCGTGCAAGCGCGGAACTGTAAGAGTCTCCGCCCTCTCAGGCCGCTTTGCGTCCAGCTCTCCCAAAGGGAGAGCCCTTGGCAAAGACGTAAAGTTTGCGTGGACTGCCAAGGCCTCCCACTTTGGGGGAGGTGGCATCGCGTGAGCGATGACGGAGAGGGCGAGGATGCCAAAGGAGAATTGCTATGGAATACAGACTGACGACTCCCTGCACGGCCGAGGACCTTGCCCCACTCAAGGCGGGCGACACCGTGCTGCTTTCCGGCGTGGTGTACACTGCCCGGGATCAGGCCCACAGGCGGATGACCGAAGCGCTGGAAAAAGGCGAACCGCTGCCCTTTGATCTGACCGGCAGCGCCATCTACTACGTTGGCCCCACGCCGGAACGCCCGGGCCAGGTGATCGGCTCGGCGGGACCCACCACCAGCGGACGCATGGACGCCATGAGCCCGCGCCTGCTGGACCTTGGCAACAAGATCATGATCGGCAAGGGCAAGCGGGACGATACTGTAAAGGCGGCTGTGGTGCGCAACGGCGCGGTGTATCTGGCAGCGCTTGGCGGGGCCGGTGCGCTGATGGCAAAAAGCGTGCAGACGCTGGAAGTGATCGCATGGCCGGACCTTGGCTGTGAAGCCGTGCGCCGCCTGATTGTGAAGGATATGCCGCTGACGGTGATCCTGGATGCCCACGGCGGCGACCTGTACCAGTCCGGCCCGGCGGCATATCTGGAAGCAAAATAATTTATCGCCTTTGCACAAAACGCGGCCGACTAAAAAACGGCAAAACAGCAGATTTGCGCAGGATAAATTTGGTTTGTTTATACAAACTTCCGCGAATTGCTTGCACATCGGCAAAAAGTGTGATATCTTGTACTATATGAAACCGTGGTGCTTTGCATCCCGGCACAGACAGGAGGCAAACATACCATGCAGATCCACCAATCCGCAGAAGATTATCTTGAAACGATCCTGATGCTGAGTCAGCGTATGGGTAAAGTGCGCTCCATTGACGTTGTCAATGAGCTGGGCTTTACCAAAGCCAGCGTCAGCATTGCCATGAAGAAGCTGCGCGAGAACGGCTATATCGCGGTGGACGGCGAGGGCAACCTGACCCTGCTGGAACCGGGCCGCGAGATCGCAGAGCGCATCTATAGCCGTCACCGTCTGCTGACCCACTTCTTTATGCAGCTGGGCGTGGACGAAAAGACCGCCGCCGAAGATGCCTGCAAGGCAGAGCATATCCTCAGTGAGCAGACGCTGGAAAAGATCCGTGAGCGCGCCATTGAGACGGATGCTGAGCTTGGCAAGACTGTCAAGTGATCCCCGCAGCATTCCAAGATCGTAAAATGATCCCGTTCCTGAAAAGGAACGGGATTTTTTTGTATGGAAATTGGGCGGCAGATCCCTCTTGCATCCGGGGTGCGGGTGCGGTATTCTTATAAGATAAGAAGGTTTTACAGCCAAACCGGGAGGAAACAGCCATGGATGCAGACGAGATCCGCACGCTTTTGGGCGATAACATTTTTGAGCGGGCCAAGAAATACCGCAAGCGCATCCAGCAGAGCACCTGCACCGTGAACGCCGATGGCGTGCGGCATATTTCGGCCATGGTACAGGGCAGCGGCGGCAGCTATTACTATACGCAGGCATGGCTGCGGGAGAACGGCAGCTTTGTCAGTGCGTCCTGCAGCTGCCCGTATAACCAGAACGGCGAGGGCACCTACTGCAAGCATATCGGCGCATTGCTGCTGGACGATGCCGAAAAGAATGCCCCTGCACCGGCGGCAAAGCCGGATGCTATTCCCGGTGTTGTGCGCGGCGCGGCGGGCCTTGCCCCGGAACCGGCCCGGCGGGACAGCTATGCCTCCGGGCTGGAAATGCTGTTTGGCAAAAAGTGGCACGGCGAAACGCCGGTGTCGGATCACGAGGCCCTCAGGTTGCTGGATACCTACAAGGAAGCAGCCCTTGAAAACCTTGGTGTGGACGAGACCGCCCAGCGCACCGGCTTTGCCCATCTGGAACCGGAGCTGACCCTCGTGCCCGGCGCACAGCCATGGCTGCGGCTGCGCATCTCGGACGGCGGGCGGCAGTATGTGGTAAAAAGCATCCCGAACCTGATGGAAGCCGTCGAGATGGGCAAAAGCGTCAGCTACGGCAAGGCACTGGCTTTTGTGCACCGGTGGGATGCCTTTGATGAAGAGTCCCGTGCGCTTTTGCAGCTGCTGCGCCGTCAGGTGAACGCAAGGCAGAGCATGGACAAAGCCGCCGTGCGGGTGTACGGCGGGGCCGAACAAGGCCCGGCGGGAGGCATGATCCTGACCGGCGAGATCTTTGATGACCTTGTGCAGCTGTACGAGCATACCGGTTTTTTGGGCGGGTACGAGCTGCGGGAAGGTCTGCCCGTCATTACCATGACCGTGGAGCGCCGCCGCGGCGGTGTGCAGGTGGAAGGCGAACCCGCACTTTCCGCTGTGCAAGGCCTTGACTATGATTACCTGTTCAGCGAGGATACGCTCTGGCGGCTGCAGCGGCCCGGGTGCACCCGCATCCTGCCCGCATTGCAGGCGCTGGGCGGCAAAAGCCTGTTCTTTACCAGCGCAGATGCCACGGCCTTTTGCAGCTATGTGCTGCCGGAGCTGGGCAGCAAGCTGAACATCGTGGACCCGGAACGTCTGCTGCTGAACCAGATCCCGCTGGAACCGGTGGTGCAGTTCTATCTGGACGCACCGGACAGCTTCCGCATCGAAGCACACGCGGAGTTTTTGTACGGGGAGGATAAGGTCACGCCGTTTTCCCCGGCCCCGGCGGGCCTCTTGCGGGATGTGCGCGCCGAGAGCCGGGCAAAGCGGCTGCTGGCCTCTTATCTGCAGCCCGGTGTGGGCGGCAGAGAGGAAGTGTACGGCACCGCTGACGAGGACGAGATCTACCGCATGTTGGAGGAGGGCGTGCCGGCCCTGCTGGCCGAGGGTGAAGTATACCTGACGGATGCCTTCCGCAGCCTGCAGGCCGCGCCGCCTCGCATCACGGTGGGCGTTTCGGTGCACGGCAGTGTGCTGGATCTGGAAGTGGATACCGGCGAGTTCCCGGTGGCAGAGCTGAAAGACCTGCTGCGCTCCCTGCACCAGAAAAAGCGCTACCACCGCCTGCGGGACGGCCGTCTGCTGCGGCTGGACGACAGTCTGGAAGGGCTGGATGAACTGAACGATACACTGGAACTTTCCGGGGCCAAGCTCAAGAGCGGCCACGCCGAGCTGCCGCTCTACCGTGCACCCAGTCTCGACTGGGCGCTCTCGGGCCAGAACGGCCTGCGTTTCAACCGCGACGATGCGTTCCGCCGCATCAGCCGCAGCTTTCACGCCGTGAAGGACAGCGAGTATACTCCGCCGGAAAGCCTGCACAATGTGCTGCGCAAGTACCAGCGGGATGGCTACCGCTGGCTGCGCACGCTGGACGGCTACGGCATGGGCGGCATTCTGGCCGACGATATGGGCCTTGGCAAGACCGTGCAGGTGCTCAGCTACCTGCTGGCCATGAAGGAAAGCGGCCAGCGCCTGCCCAGCCTCATCGTCTGCCCGGCATCGCTGGTGCTCAACTGGCAGGAGGAATGCCAGAAGTTCACGCCGCAGCTTTCCTGCGTGGCTGTGGACGGCGACGCAGCTCACCGGGCAGAGCTGGCAAAGCAGTGGGCGGAAGCCGACCTTGTGGTGACCAGCTATGACCTGATGCGCCGGGACGAGGAGCTTTACAGCGGGCAGCAATTCTACGCCTGCATTCTGGACGAAGCGCAGGCCATCAAGAACCACGCTACCCAAAAGTACAAGGCGGTGTGCGGGGTGAACAGCAAAGTGCGGTTTGCTCTTACCGGCACCCCGGTGGAGAACCGCTTGGGCGAATTGTGGAGCATCTTCTCCTTCCTGATGCCGGGGTATCTGCCGCCCTACAAGACCTTCTGCGCCCGGTTTGAAAAGCCTATCGTGCAGGAGGACGACAAAGACGCACTGCGCCGTTTGAACCAGCTCACCGGGCCGTTCATCCTGCGGCGCATGAAGTCCGAGGTGCTCAAAGAGCTGCCCCCCAAGACCGAGAATCTCCACCGTATCGAGCTGGACGAGCAGCAACGCAAGCTCTACCTTGCCGCTGTGGTGGACGCGCGGGAAAAGCTGCGCGCTGCAAAGCCGGAGGATAAAATGGCGGTGTTCGCAGTGCTCATGCGCCTGCGGGAGATCTGCTGCGACCCGCGCCTTGTGGCAGACAACTGGGACGGCGGCAGTGCCAAGCTGGATGCCTGCATGGAGCTGGTGACGGCTGCTGTGGAGGGCGGACACCGCATCCTGCTGTTCAGCCAGTTCACCTCCATGCTGGAACTGCTGGCAAAACGGCTGGACGAAGCGGGCGTGAGCCACTTTACCCTGCAGGGCTCCACCCCAAAGCCGGTGCGTGCGGAGCTTGTGCGCCGGTTCAACAGCGGCGAAGCGGACGTGTTCCTCATCTCGCTGCGGGCGGGCGGCACCGGCCTGAACCTGACGGCGGCAGATATCGTCATCCACTACGACCCGTGGTGGAACGTGGCTGCGCAGAATCAGGCCACCGACCGCGCCTACCGCATCGGCCAGCGCAATCCGGTGCAGGTGTACAAGCTCATTGCGCAGGACACCATTGAAGAAAAGATCGTGGAGCTGCAGCAGGCAAAGCAGGACCTTGCCGAGACGGTCACCGGCTCGGCAGACGGAGCGATCCTGTCCATGAAACCAGAGGAATTGCTGCAGCTGCTGCAAGAGGAATAAAGAGGAGAAAACATCATGAAAGTCTGGGATCTGCACTGCGATACCCTCAGCGAGCTGCGCAAAGCCGAACATGCGGGCCGGCCCAAGAGCTTCGCGCAGAACGATCTGCATATCGACCTTGAAAAATTACAGAAAGGCGACTATCTGCTGCAGTGCTTTGCAGCATTCGTCAATCTGGGTGACAAAACGCCCGGAGCGGACCCGCTGGTGACAGCGCTGGAAGAGATCGACCAGTTCAAGCGCATCATGGCGGCATACCCGGAAAAAATTGCTCCGGTGTACACGGCGGCGGACATCCGCCGGAATGCTGCGGCGGGAAAGATCAGCGGGATGCTCACCATCGAGGAAGGGGCCTGCTGCAAGGGCAGCGTGGGGGTGCTGCGCCGGATGTATGAGCTGGGCGTGCGCATGATGACCCTGACATGGAACCACGAAAACGAGCTGGCAAGCCCGCAGCGGAACCCCGGCGGGGTGCTGGTGCCCCAGACCGAAAAGGGCCTGACCGGGAAGGGCTTTGCATTTCTGGCCGAGATGGAACGGATGCACATGATCGTGGATGTGAGCCACCTTTCGGACAAGGGCTTCTGGGATATCGTGGAGCACGGCACCCGGCCTTTTGCGGCCAGCCACTCCAACTGCCGCGCACTGGCACCCCACACCCGCAACCTGACCGATGAGATGATCCGCGTCCTTTCGGAGCGCGGCGGCATTGCGGGCCTGAACTACTATGCGCCCTTTCTGGACACCGACCCCACCCACCCGGAAAACTGCCGCAGCACGGTGGAGCTGATCGCAAAGCATGCAGCCCACTATAAGCAGGTAGGCGGTGCGCAGATGATTGCCCTTGGCAGCGATTTTGATGGCATCGATGGTCCCCACCAGCTGGAAAATGCTGCCTTCCTGCCGCTGCTGGCGGATGCCCTGCGCAAAGAGGGCTTTACCGAGGACGAGGTGGAAGGTATCTACTACCGCAATGCCATGCGCTTTTTTGAGGAAAACCTGTAATAACAACGGAGAATATGCCGATATGGATAAAAACATGACGCTGGAAAAGCGCATTGCTGCGGAGCTGTACTGCTATCAGGGCAAAATGAGCGTGTTCGTGGACGACCTGCAGGGCCATACCGTGGAGGTGGGCGCGGACGAAGAATTTGAGACGGCATCCACCATCAAGGCGTTCATTCTCGCTGCATTGTATTTGCAGGCGCAGCGCGGCAAAGCAGACCTTGCCGAAGAGATCACCTATGAGCAGAGCCAGTTCGTGGACGGCAGCGGCATGCTGCGCGCGCTGGGCGTGGGCGCAAAGCTCAAGGTGAAGGACACCGCCACCATGATGATCATTTGCTCGGACAACATCGCCACCAATATGATCATCGACTATCTGGGACTGGATACTATCAACGCCTGCATCCGGGAGCTGGGCTTTGCGCATACTGTGCTGCACAATCCGCTGCACTTTGACCGCTACCGCCGGCTTGGCACCACCACGCCGCGCGACTACGCGGCGCTGTTCGCCCGCATTGCAAAAGGGGAGCTTGTCAGCCGGGAAGCCAGCGCGGAGATGCTTTCCATCCTGCGCCAGCAGCACTACAACACCATGCTGACCCACGACTTTCCGCAGTATTACCTCGACTGCGAGGAGACCGGAGCGCCGGAGCTGATCTGGGTGGCCAGCAAGAGCGGCAGCATGAACGCCTGCCGCAACGACGGCGGCATTGTCCACACCCCCTACGGCGAGTATGTCATCGTGCTGATGAACAAGGACTTTCACGATATCATCGAGTACAATGAACACCCCGCCATGGTGTACGGTGCCCGCGTCTCGCGGATGATCCTGGATCAGGTGCTGGCCTGTGAGGGCCGACTGTCCCTGTCCTGAGACGCACGTTCTCCCAAAGAACAAAATTGGAAAAATAAAAGGAATTATAACAATGGGTATCACGCTCTCGCCATGGATGATGGCGTTTCTCATTCTGATGACGGGCTTTGCAGGCTTTGTGGATTCGGCAGCCGGAGGCGGCGGTCTTATCAGCCTGCCGGCCTATCTGTTTGCCGGGCTTCCGCCCCACTACACCTATGCTACCAACAAATTCAGCGCCGCCTGCGGCACCACTTTTGCCACAGCCAACTTTTTCAAAAACGGTGCAATGAACCTGAAGGTGGGCATCCTTGCAGCCATTGGCAGCTTTGCGGGCAGTGCACTGGGGGCACATATCGTGCTGCTGCTCAGCGATGAGCTGCTGCGCACCATGATGTTCCTCATCCTGCCAGTGGCGGCGGTGGTCATTTTGTGGCAGCGCGACCTGCCGGACCAGAACCGGGACGACGGCACCCTGAACCTGAAAAAGATCCTGCTGGCGCTGGGCATCGGCTTGGGCATCGGACTGTACGACGGCATCGTGGGCCCGGGCACCGGCACCTTTGCCATCATTGCCTTTACCACCCTGATGGGCTTTGACTTGCGCACCGCCAACGGCAACGGCAAGGTGCTGAATCTTGCCAGTAACTACGCCAGCCTGTTCACCTATCTGATGAACGGTCTGGTGGTGTTCCACATCGGCATCCCCTGCGCCGTCAGCAACATTCTGGGCAACATGCTGGGGTCCCATTTCGCCCTGAAAAAGGGTGCGCGCTTCATCCGTCCTATGATGCTGGTGGTGCTGGTGCTGCTGCTGGGCAAGCTCATCTCGGACGCAGTGCTGTGAGCGCCGGGCGCGCCAGAGGCTCCCTCTCCGAGGGAGCTGGCAAAACCGTCAGGTTTTGACTGAGGGAGTTTGCGCCCGTTTCCCGCTGCAAAAAATAAGCCGGGCAGCCCGCAGGCTGCCCGACTTTGCTCGGATGATCTTTTTTCGGTGGTCGCTTATTCCAGCACCAGCCCTTTGTCAAAGAATGCCAGACCAAATGCACCGGGGCCTGCGTGGGTGCCGATAACGCAGCCGATCTGGCGCACCAACGGTTCGCTCATGTGCAGATTTTCACGGAAGTAGTTCTCGATGGGCTGCACTTCCCGCAGGCTGGAAGAATAACCGGCAACAGCGGCAAAGTCCGGGCTGATGCCGCCCAGCTCTTCGATCTTCTTGAACAGGGCCACATAGGCACCGGGCAGGCCGCGGGCCTTACCGGCCATGGCTACCTTACCGTCCTTGATGGTGATGAGGGGCTTGATGCCCAGCATCCCGCCCGCGACGGCCACAGCGGCAGGCAGACGGCCGCCCTTGCGCAGATACTTCAGATCGTCGATTGCGGCAACCAGATGCAGGTGCTCCTTGGCGTGCTCCAGATCGGTGGCGATCTGCACCAGCGTCTTGCCTGCGTCACGCAGCTGCACGGCCAGACGCACCAGCAGCGATTCGCCCAGACACACGGTGGCACTGTCCACAAACAGCACGTTATCTACATTGGCGAGGTCTGCGGCCAGCTTTGCGCACTGCCATGTGCCGGACAGCTCGTGGGACAGGAAGATGCCCAGCACTTCGTCCCCGGCGGCAGCGGCTTCCAGATAGAACTTCTCGAACAGCTCCGGGCTGGGCTGGCTGGTGGTGGGAAGCTTGCGGCAGCTGGCCAGATGGGCATAGTACTCGGTGGGGGTCATGTCGATGCCATCCCGCAGGATGCTGCCATCCTCCAGCGTCACGTTCAGAGGGATCACGGTCACGCCCAGCTGCTCGGCTTCGGCGGGCAGGATGTCGGACGCAGAATCGGTGAGAATACGGATCATAAAATACCTCCGGATTTCCGGTAAAAACAAATTCAAGTCATGTTTCCCGACGCTTTGCAACAAAACGTCGGGAAACATTATACCAGAATCCACAGGGAAAAGTCAATTACCTGAGCGAAAATTGCTTCGTCCCAGCGCAAAATACTTGCGTAAAAGCCGCTGCTTATGATAAGATAGGCGCTGAGAACTGCACGGCAGGGAGGGCAGGCCATGGAGCAAAAGGCAAAAACAAGGGCGCTGCTGGCTGCGTTCGGCTGCGCACTGACCTACCTGCTGGCAGGCAAAGTGCTGGCATTTCTGCCTGCCCCGGCGTGGGATGTGCGGGCGCTGAGTTTTGTGCACCACTGCATCGCTGCACCTGTCGTGGAGGAACTGGTGTTCCGCGGGGCCATCCAGCAGCTGGCGCAGCCCTTGGGCAGATGGCAGGCTGCGGCGCTGCAGGCGGTACTGTTTGCGGTGCAGCACGGCACCCCGGCGGGCATGGCGTGGGCGCTTGGCTGCGGCCTTGTGCTGGGCGCACTTCGTGAACGCACCGGCAGGGTATGGCCGGGGATGCTTTTGCATACATTGAATAATCTGCTGGTTTTTGCAGCAGGATAAAGGGGAACCTATGACCGATTCTGAACTGATGGGCCTTGCGCTGGAAGAAGCCCGCAAGGCGGCTGCACTGGGCGAGGTGCCGGTGGGGGCCGTGGTGGCCCGCAACGGCGAGGTGGTAGCTGTCGCCCACAACACCCGCGAGACCGAAAAAAACGCACTGCATCATGCAGAGCTGCTGGCCATTGATGCCGCCTGCAAAAAGCTGGGCGGCTGGCGGCTGTGGGAGTGCGAGCTGTTCGTCACGCTGGAGCCGTGCCCCATGTGCGCCGGGGCCATCATCAACAGCCGCATCCGGCGGGTGGTATACGGCGCGGCAGACACCAAGGCGGGCTGCTGCGGCAGTGTGACCGACCTGTTTGCAATGCCCTTCAACCACCACCCGGTGGTGGAGCAGGGGCTGCGCGCAGAGGAAGCACAGGAGCTGCTGCAGGCGTTTTTCAAGGATCTGCGGGCACGGCTTGCGGCCCGGCCGAAGTGGAAACCGCCTGTATGACCGGCATGGAATATGAAGAAACCGTAAAAAAGTGGAAGCTGCGTGAAAAAGTAGGCGGCTTCCACTTTCTTTTTTCGGCAAATTGTGCTATATTATTCAATGGTGTTTTGTCGAAACCCATCTTATGCAGCTGTCTGCCGCGCCGAGCACCGGACTTTGACCGGATAAGAAATGGACGCTGAACGGACGGCGATGGGCCGCACAGACATCTCCTGCACGGCATACCTTTGCAGTGCAGAGATCACGACAGGAGGACTATACTCTTGTACGAAGATGAATTTGAACTGACGTTCAATCTGTCGGGTGAGGAGCCGCAGCCGGAACAGGCTGCACAGGAGCCGCCCGTACCGCCAAAGCCAAAGGCGGCAGCACCCGTGGTGGACGAACCCACCCGGGTGATGGTGCTGGAAAAGCCCCAGCCTGCGCCGCAGCCGGAAATGCCGGAGCCTGTGCAGGAAGAGCCGGAGAAAACACCGGCACCTACCGTGCAGGCAGCAGCCAGTGGCCGCTGTGTGCTGATCTCCGGCGGCGACCGCGGCATTGGTGCCGCTGCGGCCCGGGCGTTCTATGCGGCGGGCTACCGCGTGGCGGTGCTGTACCACAGCAATGTCAAAGCCGCTGCAGAGCTGGAAAAACAGCTGCCCGGCATCACCGCCGTGCAGTGCGATGTGGCGTCCCGCGCCAGCTGCGAGCTTGCGTTCCGCACCGCAGAACAGGCACTGGGCCGTGTGGATGTGCTGGTGAGCAATGCGGGCATCGCCCAGCAGAAGCTGTTCACCGACATCACCCCGGAAGAGTGGCAGCATATGCTGGACGTGAACCTGACCGGTGCGTTCCACCTGTGTCAGCTGGCGCTGCCGGGTATGATCCGCCGCAAGGCCGGACGCATCCTGACCGTGAGCAGCATGTGGGGCCAGACCGGCGGCAGCTGCGAGGTGCATTACTCTGCAGCAAAGGCAGGCCTGATCGGCCTGACCAAGGCTTTGGCCAAAGAAGAAGGCCCAAGCGGCATCACAGTGAACTGTGTTGCGCCCGGGGTCATTGATACCGATATGATGGCAGCATTCACCGCCGAGGATAAGGCCGCGCTGGCCGAAGAGACCCCTGTGGGCCGTCTTGGCAGCGCAGACGAAGTGGCGCAGCTGCTGGTGTTCCTTGCCGGCGAGGGTGCGGGCTACATCACCGGTCAGGTGTTCGGCGTGAACGGAGGACTTGTGATCTGATGCGCAGGAACACTTTATTACAGGATTTCCCCCGGCGGGAGCATCCCCGGAGCAAGAAGGAGAGAGCAAAATGGGCATGACTTTAAAGGAACTGTTGACGAAAGGCGAAGGCACCATTTCGGCCAAGGAGGCCAAGGCGCTGGCTGCACAGTGCAGAATGGATGAGGAAACGCTCTACACCCTTCTGGAAGAACGCGGCATCAAGGTTCTGGAAGAGGATGCAGAGCCTACGCTGGATGTGGACAGCATCATGGCCGAGGTCGAGAATGCCGAGAACAACAACGATGATATGGGCATCAGCGAGGACGAGGAAGAGCAGAGCGAGGAGAACCCTGCAGACCTGAAGGCTGCCATGGACGAACTGCTGGACGACCCCGTTAAGAACTACCTCAAGCAGATCGGCCAGATCCCGCTGCTGAGCGCGGAGCAGGAGGTGGAGCTGAGCCGCCGCATCCATGCCGGTGCCGAGGCGGCGCACATCCTGCAGGCCGACCGCCAGAAGTACGGCGGGCCGGAGTACATCAAAAAGAACAGCGCCCGTTTCTCGTTTGAAGAGGATGAGAACAGCCGCAGCTATACCGAAGATCTGGACGAGGAGGGCAACGAGAAGCCCAGCGAGGATGCCGAGGAAAAGGCTGCCGAAGAGGAAGCTATGGAGGCTGTGGAGAACGGCCCCCTGAGCGACGAAAAGCGCGCTGAGCTGCTCAAGACCCGCCGCGATGGCCTGAACGCCCGCCGCAGCCTGAGCGAAGCAAACCTGCGTCTGGTGGTGTCCATTGCCAAAAAGCATGTGGGCCACAATCTGGCATTCCTGGATCTGATCCAGGAGGGCAACATCGGCCTGATCAAGGCTGCCGAGAAGTTCGACTGTGACCGCGGCTTCCGCTTCTCCACCTATGCAACCTGGTGGATCCGTCAGGCCATCACCCGTGCCATTGCGGATCAGGCCCGTACCATCCGCATTCCGGTGCACATGGTGGAGACCATCAACCGGATGCGTCAGGCCACCAACCAGCTGGTGTACCAGAACGGCCACGAGCCGACCCCGGAAGAGTTGGCAAAGGCCATGGATATGAGCGTGGAGCGTGTGCGCGAGATCCAGCGCATGGCACAGGAGCCGGCAAGTCTGGAAAGCCCCGTGGGTGAGGAAGAGGATTCCTCTCTGGGCGATTTCGTCGCAGACGAAAACGCCGAAGCCCCTGGCAAGGCCGCAGACCGCGCCATGGTGGCACAGCAGATCAATCTGGCTCTCAAGAGCCTGACCCCTCGTGAAGAGAAGGTCATCCGCCTGCGCTTTGGTCTGGACGATGGCCGTCCCCGTACGCTGGAAGAGGTTGGCCGTGACTTTGGCGTTACCCGTGAGCGTGTGCGCCAGATCGAGGCAAAGGCGATCCGCAAGCTGCACAGCCGCAAGTGCCTGTCCCTGCTGAACGGCCTGATCGAGTGATAAAGTAAAACTCCCTCAGTCATCGCTGCGCGATGCCAGCTCCCTCAGAGAGGGAGCCCTTGGCAAAACCGGAAAGTTGTCCGTACTGCCAAAGGCCCCATCTCCGAGGGGGCTGTCTGTGTAAGCAGACTGGGGGAGTTCTTTCGTAAAAAACGACTTTTTTGCAAAAATCCAGATTTTTTTGCAAAAACCTCTTGCCAAACGGTGGAAACTGTGGTATTATAACTGAGCTGTGATTGCGCTGCTATAGCTCAGTTGGTAGAGCGCATCCTTGGTAAGGATGAGGTCTCCAGTTCGAATCTGGATAGCAGCTCCAGCTCAGATGCCCTGAAGTCGAAAGATTTCGGGGCGTTTTTCTTTTGTAAATCGTTTCTGCTGTGCGGGTCCGGAACAGGGCAGAGCGGGCTTTGAACGGCTCTTTCAGGCTTTTTTGCGTTTTTCGTAAATTCATGCTTGACAAGCGGACGCTTTTTCGATATAATAAAGCACGTTCCGGCGGTAAGCGCCGCGCGAAACTTGAGCGATCATGGCCCGGTAGCTCAGTTGGTTAGAGCACCAGCCTGTCACGCTGGGGGTCGTCGGTTCGAGCCCGATCCGGGTCGCCATTTGCTGCTATAGCTCAGTTGGTAGAGCGCATCCTTGGTAAGGATGAGGTCTCCAGTTCGAATCTGGATAGCAGCTCCACAGCAGACACCTCGAAGCCTTAGGACTTCGGGGTGTTTTTTGTTGTATGACTGCAAAAGCAGGCTGACGGAGTGCGGATTGCTTTGAGTACAAAAACAAAACGCACAGGCTCCGAAGAACCTGTGCGTTTATGGCAGGGGTAGTAAGTTTCGAACTCACGGCACGCGGTTTTGGAGACCGCTGCTCTACCAGCTGAGCTATACCCCTATAGGCATTCGCTGAATGCTTTGTTATTATAGCCGATGCAAAGGCGAATGTCAAGCATTTCTTTCAAGATTCAGGCATTTTTCGTGCCGCAGCTGCAACAGCCTTCTTTTTTATCGGATGCAGGCAGCTGGCTGGAAAGCTGTTCCAGCGTTACGCTGTCGATATACTGGTTGATCACCTCATCAAGGCCGGTCCAGAAGGGCAGGGTGAAGCACTGCTCCCACATGGGACACTCGTTGGTCTCGCTGCCAAGGCAGGGAATGGGTGCCACGCTGCCCTCAATGGCGCGCAGGATCTCGCCGGCGGTATAGTCGGCAGGGGCTTTGGTCAGGCGGTAGCCGCCCTGACTGCCGCGCTCGCTTTTTACAAGGCCCACACGGGCCAGCGGGGTCACGATCTGCTCCAAATATTTCAGGCTCAGGTTCTGCCGCTCACTGATCTCCTTCAGGCTCACGGTGGTGCCCGGCGCATAACGTGCCAGCTCGGCCATCAGGCGCAGGGCATAACGGCTTTTGGTCGAAAATTTCATGGCGATCCTCTCCTTATTGCTTCCTATAGTATAGCACGTTGCTCGGATTTTGCAAAGGTATCCTCTTGTGCAAACAAAAAAGGTCTGTTATCATAGGATGGATAAGAGGATATTATAAGGAGTGAGAGTATGAGTGAGAAGATCACGGCTGCCGATGCCATCCGTCTGCTGGATGCACACGAGGCGGCTGCTGTAGATGTCCGGGAGCCGGACGAGTTTGCCGTGGGCCACATCCCCGGCGCAAAGCTGCTGCCGCTGGGTCAGGTGCTGAGCCGTGCGGCTGAGGTGCTGCCGGATAAGAACGCTGTGTGGCTGGTCTACTGCCGCACCGGCCGCCGCAGTGCCGATGCCGTGCGCAAGCTGGAAAGCCTTGGCTACACCCGCCTGTACGATCTGGGCGGCATCCTGAGCTGGCCCTATGAGATCGAGGGCGACTTTGAAGGGCATTTTTAAAAAGAAAGAAGGATAACTCCATGTCGTTCCACGCAAAAGATTTTGCCGGCAGTCACTGCGGCTGCCGCTACCAGCAGGACTACCGCCCCACCTTGGGCCGCGACGGCAAAAAGGAATCCGGCACGCTGGAGGTCATCAAGTTCTACTATGATGGTGCTATCCGGTTCGAGCAGCACTGCTACGGCGAAGCCGCAACCTTCGTGTTCGGCGTATGGGCATCCGGCATGGACGAGGACGGCACCCTGCACTGGGTGCTGCCCGACCGCCGCAAGAGCTACTACGACGAGGCGTATCTGCCCCAAAAGCTGGACCGCGTGGACGAGGCGGGCAATCTTTACTTTGACGGCAGCAATTTTCCGTGGAAACTGGCGGACGATTTTGCCGAGGATAAGCGCTGGGGCTATCCCAAGTGGAAGGTGGTACTGGGAAAACTGACCGGAAAGGGCAAAAAAGGTGACTGAATCACGAAAATCCAGTATTCATATTGACATACTAGGGAATGATATGGTATAACTTATCCGTTGAAAGGATTCCGCATCTGCACAGGGCATTCAAGGCTCCCGCAGACGCGTTCAATAAGAAAGGATCATTCCTATGGAAAACATGGAAAAAGTGGTTTATCTGGATAATGCTGCCACCACTCCCTGTGCTCCCGAGGCACTGGAATTGATGGTCAAAGCCCTGAGCGGTGCCTGCGGCAACCCCAGCAGCCATTACAGTGTGGGCTATGAGGCTAAGGAATTCGTGGACACCGGTCGTGCGCAGGTGGCAAAGGCCATCAATGCAAGTCCGGCTGAGCTCTTCTTTACCAGCTGCGGCTCCGAGGCCGACAACTGGGCCGTAAAGGGCACCGCCTTCACCAAGGCACGCCAGAACAAAAAGCACCTCATCACCAGCGCTTTTGAGCATCATGCCATCATGCACAGCATGGCTGCACTGGAGCGCATGGGCTTTGAAGTGACCTATATCAAGCCCACCGCCGAGGGCTACATCCGTCCCGAGGACGTGGAAGCTGCCATCCGTCCCGATACCGCGCTGGTCAGCATCATGATGGCCAACAACGAGATCGGCACCATCCAGCCCATCAAGGAGATCGCCGAGGTCGCTCACAAGCACGGTGTCTGGATGCACACCGACGCGGTGCAGGCTGTGGGTGCCATCCCCGTGGATGTGAAGGAGCTGGGCGTGGATATGCTGTCCATGAGCGCCCACAAGTTCAACGGCCCCAAGGGCATGGGTGCCCTGTACTGCCGCAAGGGCGTATGGCCCCAGAACCTGATCGATGGCGGCAGTCAGGAGGCCCGCCACCGTGCAGGCACCGAGAACGTGGCCGGCATTGCTGCCATGGGCAAGGCACTGGAGATCGCCACGGCACATCTGGATGAGCGCATGGCCCACGAGAGCGAGCTGCGCGATTATGTCATCGACCGCGTCCTCAAGAACATCCCGGAAGCCCGCCTGAACGGCGGCCGCAGCCCCCGTCTGCCCAACAATGTGAACATCAGCTTCCCGGGTCTGGAAGGCGAGACCATCCTGCTGGATCTGGATATGCACGGCATCTGCGCCTCCACCGGCTCTGCCTGCAACTCCGACAGTCTGGACCCCAGCCACGTCCTGCTGAGCATCGGCGTGCCTGAGGAGATCGGCCACGGCTCCATGCGGTTCACCTTTGGCCCGCAGAACACCATGGAAGAAGCAAAATATCTGTGCGACGTGCTGGAGGAGGTCATTCCCCGCCGCCGTGCTATGAGTTGTATGTGGCTGCAGGGCCAGAACACGGCCCGCCAGTTCAGCCTGAAGGGAGAGCAGTAATTATGGCAAGCATGTATAGCGCAAAGGTCATGGAGCATTTTGCAAATCCGCACAACGTGGGTGAGATCCCCGACGCAAACGGCGTGGGCGAAGTGGGTAACCCCAAGTGCGGCGACATCATGCGCATGTACCTGAAGATCGAGAACAACGTGATCGTGGATGTCAAGTTCCTCACCTTCGGCTGCGGTGCCGCCATCGCCACCAGCAGCATGGCCACCGACCTCATCAAGGGCAAGACCATCGACGAGGCCCTCAAGCTGACCAACAAGGCCGTTGTGGAAGCGCTGGAAGGTCTGCCTCCCATCAAGGTGCACTGCTCTGTTCTGGCCGAGCAGGCCGTCAAGGCTGCTCTGTCCGACTACTACCGCCGTCAGGGCATCGATCCGGAACCCATCGTGGGTAAGCTCGAAGAGGACTGCGACCACTGCGAGAGCTGCGGCCACTGATCCCCGCAAAGGACACTTCAGAGGACACCGTTTTGTGCGGTGTCCTCTTTTTTGCAAAAGGCTGCGCTGTTGTATCCTATCCGATTTGTAATAAATAAGCCATAAAATATCATAAGTTTATAAAAACACCCTGTTCACCCACTCGTTCATGAAAAGTTCATATATTGTTCAGAATGAGTTCACCACTTTTCGGTATAAGTAGGGCAACACAGGCGCAAAGAGCGCCGAACTCCCACGGAAGCGGACGAAGAACAGGGCAAAGAATGGGTTCGCGGCACCCACTGCAAAGCGGATGCGTCGGCTCCGGAAAACGTCCCGCCGCACAGGAAAGGAAACGAGTTAGTATGAAAATTGGTTTTTGGGAACTTGTCGTCATCGTGATCGTGGCGTTCGTGTTCATCGGCCCGGATCAGCTGCCCGTCTACGCAAAGAAGATCGGCAAGATGCTGCGTGAACTGAAAAAGTACACCGGCGCTGCTTCTGAGGAGATCCAGAAGAACGTTGTGGAGCCGCTGAATGAGATCCAGGCTCCCCTGAAGGAAGCCGTTGCCCCGCTGACCGATATCAAGAAGGATATCGACAACAGCGTCAAGGACGTGACCAAGAGCTTTACCGGTATCGGCAAGACCAGCAAGGAGGAAGCTGCCAAGGCAGAGGCTGCCGAGGAAGTGACCGAGCTGACCGAGGAGCCGGTGGAAGAGCTGGAAGAGGACGCTGCACCTGCCGCCAAGGCAGAGGAGAGCGCTCCCGCTGAGGAGACCGCTGCACCTGCCGAAAAGGCCGAAGAACCCGCCGCCCCGGTTGAAAAGGCTGAGCCTGCCGTAGAAGCGGCTCCCGCAGAGGAAGCTGTCGAGGCTGCTCCTGCGGCCGAGCCGGTGGAGGAAGACCCTCGTCAGAATGATGTTCTGCCGAAGGACTGATTACTTACTGGATGCACCCGCGCCCGCGGTTGCCTGATACATGCAATAAGCCCGCCACGCGGCGCGGCAAAGTAAAAAGGAGATTTTTATTATGCGTATTGGTACTAACGAACTGCTGATCATCCTGGTCGTCGCTCTGCTGATCTTTGGACCCAAGAACCTGCCGAAGCTGGGCAAGATGTTCGGCAAGACCATCAACGGCTTCAAGAAGGGCATGGAGGACGAGGAAGGCTCCGATGATTCCGAGGAGAAGACCGAGAAGAAGGTTTCCAAGAAGGACGAAGACGAGGAGTAATTGTGGCTACGAACGTTAAGCGCAAAAAGAAAAAAGCCGAAGTAATGGCAGAGGACGGCAGCATGACGCTGACCGGCCATCTGAAAGAACTGCGGAACAGGCTGATCATCTGCGCGGTGGTGTTCGTGGTGGGTGTTGTGGTCTCGCTGGCATACGCCGACCGTCTGATCGATCTGCTCACTGCCATGGGCCGCGACTATTACGAGTTTGTTTCCATTGCCCCGCAGGAAAAGCTGATGCAGTATTTCCGCGTCTCCATTCTGGCAGGCGTGGTGGTCACCGTTCCGGTGGCGTTCTACCACATCTATGCATTTGCAAAGCCGGGCCTGAAACGGAGCGAGAGCACCTTCTTCAAGCTGGTCATGCTGCTGGGCCTGATCCTGTTCTGCGTGGGCGTGCTGTTCGCCTATAAGCTCATGATGCCCTTCATGCTGCGTTTCCTCAGCACCGGCATCGAGGGTGCCGAGTACATCCAGACCACCACCAGTATCGAGAGCTATGTCAACCTCTGCTTGACCATGTTCATCATTTTTGGCTGCGTGTTTGAGATGCCTCTGATCACCATCATCCTGTCCAAGATGGGCATTATCAACCCGCAGCTGCTCAAGCAGGTGCGCGGCGTTGCCATCGTGATCATCTTCTTCATTGCAGCTGTTGTCACCCCGCCGGATATCGTGTCTCAGTGCATGGTGGCCGGCCCCATGGTGCTGCTGTACTTCATCAGCATCTTCCTGAGCGGCATCTTCTATAAGCCGAAAGAGGACGATGATGACGAAGAGGATGACGAGGATGAGGGCGAAGAGTAAGCTCTGACTTCAGGTTTTCTGCTTTATCATTGCAAAAGCAAAGGCTGCTGCGCCATTTGGTGCAGCAGCCTTTTTGTATGTGGAAAATGTTTTCGGTGCAGAGCGTAATCGCGTGGGGCAGATTCTATGGTTTTTGCAAAAGGCATTACCGCCGAATATGTACTCTTTTGCACGCACAAAAGAGTACCAGAAAGGACGGCGGTGCCCGTAGGGCATGAAAGCCCCGGTGGGGCTTTCAAGGCGCAGACCGGTTTGCGCAGCAAATGCTGTGTGTTCAACACAGCAAGGTCTCCGCTACTTTCGAGGCGCGGGAGGCGGCGGGTTGCGGCTCCCTGCGTCTGCTTCGTGCCCTGCGTGGCACTCGCATCCTGCAGGCCGCTGCCCCAACAGCTCCTCCCTGTTTCGGCCGCTGGCCGCGGTCGTCGCCGTTGCAAACTAAGGGCTGCTCGCCCTTGATAATCCCAAAGCAGTTGGGCTCCATACGAAAAATCCAAGTCGCTGCGCTAGAGGATTTTTTGTGTTCCGCCGATTTTGAAGCCCCTCAGCCGCTACGGCGGCAGCTCCCCGCAGGGGAGCGGGTTTGCGTGTTTAACGCTTGTGTTATCTGCTGCTTACCGCCGCGACCCTTCCCGTGAAAAAGCAGATCAGAAAAGCCCGCAGGCTTTTCTGATCTGCAGATATAAAAATATTTTTTCCGCTATTATAGCCAAAGCGAACGCGGCGGCAATTCCAAATCGTTGCTGCTCAGTCTATACAAGCCACCCGCCCTGTGCTAGAATGAAACCAACAAATCAAAGGCGGTGAAACCATGCACCCACTCCCGGAATATCCTCGCCCGGCTATGCGCCGGGACAGCTATGAGAATCTGAACGGCCTGTGGAAGTACGCCATTACTCAGACAGCAGAATACCCCGCTGCGTGGGACGGCAGCATTCTGGTGCCCTACTCTCCGGAAACAAAGGCCTCCGGCGTGGGCCGCACCCTGCAGCCCGGCCAGTGGCTGCACTACCACTGCACCTTTGCTCCCCCTCCGGGAGAAGGGGGCCGGGTGCTGCTGCACTTCGGCGCGGTGGACGATGCCTGTGCGGTGCAGGTGAACGGCCATCTGGTGGGCGGCCATCGGGGCGGCTACTGGCCCTTCACACTGGATGTCACCGCCCAGCTCAACGATACGGGCCGCAACAGCCTGTGGGTGGCCGTGCAGGACCCCACGGACAGCGGCACGCAGGCCCGGGGCAAGCAGACCCTGAAGCCCGGCGGCATGTTCTATCCGGCCCAGAGCGGCATCTGGCAGACGGTCTGGATGGAGCGTGTGCCGGAAAACTACATCCAGTCGCTCACGGTCACGCCGGACTACGCTGCCCGCACCGTGACCGTGAAAGCCCATACTTCCATGCCCGGCGGTGCAGTGAACCTGTGGGCTGTGGTGCGGGCCGGGGGCGTGACCATTGCCGAGGACTGGGGCAGCGACGAAGCGGACCGGGACGGCGAGGTGACGCTGAACATCCCGGAGGAACATTTCTTTCCGTGGAGCCCGGATACCCCGTTTTTGTATGACCTGACCGTGGGCACCACGCAGGGAGGGGAGGAGCAGTTCGACACCGTGCACAGCTACTTTGCCCTGCGCAAGTGGAGCTGTGAGCCGGATGCGCGGGGCGTGCTGCGCTTCTGCCTGAACGGAAAGCCCATCCTGCTCAACGGCCTGCTGGACCAGGGCTACTGGCCGCAGGGCCTGTATACCCCGCCTTCCGATGCGGCGGTGGAGCGGGAGCTGAGCGAGGTGAAAGCGCTGGGATTCAACCTGCTGCGCAAGCACGCCAAGATCGAGCCGCAGCGCTGGTACTACCACTGCGACAGGCTGGGCCTTGTGGTCTGGCAGGACATGGTGAACGGCGGCAGCAGATACAACCTGTGGTTCGTCACCTACCTGACCAATGTGCTGCAGCCCCTTGTGCGCCGCCTGCCCGACGCAGAGCCGCTCTGGGGCCTGCTGAGCCGCGGAAAAGCATCCAGCCGGGAAACATACCGCAAAGAGCTGCAAGCCACCGTGGAAGCCCTGCGCTGCCATCCGTGCATCGGCTGCTGGGTACCCTTCAACGAAGGCTGGGGCCAGTTTGATGCGGCCAGGGCAGTGCAGGCCATCCGCACGCTGGACGATACCCGCCTTGTGGACGAGGCCAGCGGTTGGTATGATCAGGGCGGCGGAGATGTGTGCTCCATCCACAACTATTTCTATCCGCTGCATGTAAAGCCCGGAAGCCGTACCGTGGCCCTGAGTGAATACGGCGGCATTGCATGGCCCATGCCGGGGCACGAAGCACCGGGCAAAACCTACGGCTACGGCACGGCCAAGAGCCGCGCAGACCTGACCGCCCGCTGCAAAAAGCTGCAATTGGGCACGGTGCTGCCGCAGCTCAAAAAAGGACTCTCGGCGCTGGTGTACACCCAGCTGACGGATGTGGAAGATGAGGTGAACGGTCTGTTCACCTATGACCGGGCCGAGATCAAGCCGGATGCCAATGCCGTCCGCTCGGTGAATGCTGCCCTTGCCGCAGAGTTTGCAAAAGTGACGCGGTGAAAGAAAAAACTCCCTCAGTCATCGCTGCGCGATGACTGAGGGAGTTTTATGTTACAGCAGCTCTCAGCTGTTGGCGCTGTTGTTCACGATCTTTTTGGCGGGCAGCTTGTTCATGGCAGAGCTGTCCAGATCGTGTGCCAGCTCTGCACCGCCTGCGGCCAGTGCGTCGTCCAGCTCGCCGCCCTTCATATCGCTCAGGACCTGGCTGCGCAGGTCGTCCAGCGAGGAAACGCTCAGCGGGTCTACACGCACCATCAGGAGCAGGGTGTTGCTGTTGATCTGCACGGCAGCGGCTTCGCCGTAGGAAAGGCTGCGCAGAGCATCGGCTGCGCCATCCTGCGTAAAGGCCGAAGCAACATCGCTCTCGGTCAGCAGCTCGGTCTGGACGCTGGCGCTGTCGTCGGAAGTTTTGCCGTCCAGCACAGCGTAGATGTCCGGCAGGGCATTCTGTGCGGCCTCATGCAGGGCACTCACCTGATCCGAGACCGTCTCGCCGCCTGCAGCATTGACGCTGTCGGCAGCGGCCTGTGCCAGCTTGAGCATCTCGGCCTTCTGGTCATCGTCCGCAAAGGCGTAGGTGCTGGTATTGTACAGCGGGATGCTGATGTAGCAGATCTCATACATGCTGTCGTCCAGATGGCTGGTCAGCTCGTCGTCCTCCACCGGGGTCTCGCCGTCCGGGCCGTAGACCATATCCAGCAGGGCGGTGTGCTCCACCTGCAGACGTTCATATGCCTTGACGGTCTCCAGACCAATGCCGTTGGCGGTGTAGGTGTCGCCGTACTGGTCCATCATCTGCTGGGCATAACGGTCGGCAGTGGAAAGCTGCTCTGCAGTCAGCTCACCGCCCAGCGCCTTGAAGCGGGCATCCACAGCGGCCAGCGTTTCCAGCGTTTCCTGCGTTTTCTGGGCCACATAGTCGCTCACAACTGCGGTCTCGCCGCTGTCAGAGTCGGTGGTGATGGTCTCTTTCAGGAAGGCTTTTACGTCGGTGGTGTCCTGATCGGTGCCGGCAAGCTGGGCGGCCTGCTGGTAAGCACCGTACTGTGCCAGCAGATACATGCCGGAGGTGATCTCAAAATCACCGATGCTGCCCACGGTGTCCGGGGCGGAAATGGTGCAGCCCACAAGGCTGAACACCAGTGCAAGTGCGCAGATCAGCGCGAGAAGTTTCTTTTTCATGGTAATGCTCCTATGATGTTTATTTTTGCTCGGCGGAGGCAAGGATCTCTGCCATCGCCTTGAGGATGCTTTGCAGCAGCTCCAGTGGCTTTTCGTCGGGCTGAAGCGTGACCGAGAGATAGGGCCGGTTGCCTGCACCGGCGGTGACGCGGCCATTGAAGGCCACCAGCAGGCCCCGGATCATGGGCAGCTTCAGACTTTCCAGCTGCAGGGTGAGGGTGTCCTTTTTCTGGGTCACTTCGGTCACGCCCACAGTGCTGGCCTGCACGCGTACCAGCGACACGTTGACCAGATCGCTCACCGAGGGCGGCGGGTCGCCGTAGCGGTCGATGAGCTCGTCCAGCACATCGGCGGCATCCTCTGCCGTCTGGATGGCGGCAATGCGCTTATAAGCTTCAATGCGGCCCGGGCCGTCTGCGATATATTTCTCCGGGATGAAGGCATCCACCCGCAGATCCACAAGGCATTCGCTCTTGTCCCGCCGGATGGGTTCGCCCTTGGCCCGGGCGATGGCCTGCCCCAGCATCTTCACGTAGAGGTCGTAGCCCACGGCCTCCATGTGGCCGTGCTGGCTGTGGCCCAGAAGACTGCCCGCACCCCGGATCTGCAGATCCCGCATGGCGATGCGGAAGCCGGAGCCGAAGGCCGTGAACTCCCGGATAGCGGAGAGCCGCTTCTGGGCGATATCGGTCAGGGTCTTGTCCCGCCGGAAGGTGAAGTAGGCATAGGCCTTGCGGCCGGAGCGGCCCACCCGGCCTCTTATCTGGTACAGCTGGGCAAGGCCCATGCGGTCGGCGTCCTCGATGATGAGGGTGTTGCAGTTGCGCACGTCGATGCCGGTCTCGATGAGGGTGGTGCACACCAGAATATCGATCTCGCCGTTCAGCAGATGCTGCCACACGGGGTTCAACTCTTCCTCGGTCATCTTGCCGTGGGCAATGCCGATGCGTGCGCCGGGCACCAGCTTGCTCACATGGGCGGCGCAGGCTTCGATGTTGTCCACCCGGTTGTGCAGGTAGTACACCTGCCCGCCCCGGGCAAGCTCCTTCTTCATGGCTTCGGCAAGGATGACGTCGTTGTATTCCAGCACAAAGGTCTCCACGGGCTGCCGCTCGATGGGCGGCTGCTCGATGGTGGAAAGGTCCCGGATTCCGCTCATGGCCATGTTCAGCGTGCGGGGGATGGGGGTAGCCGAAAGGGTGAGCATGTCCACCCCGATGAAGTTCTCCTTGAGCTTTTCCTTGTGCTTCACACCGAAGCGCTGCTCTTCATCGATGATGACAAGGCCGAGGTCATGGAACTTCACGTCCTTGGACAGCAGCCGGTGGGTGCCCACCACGATGTCCACACTGCCCGACTGCAGGCCCCGGAGGGTCTCCTTCTGCTGTTTTGCGGTGCGGAAGCGGGACATCATCTCCACCTTCACGGGAAAAGCTTCCATGCGGGAGAGGATGGTGTTGTAGTGCTGCCACGCCAGCAGGGTGGTGGGGGCAAGGATGGCGCACTGCTTGCCGCCCATCACGCACTTGAAGGCGGCGCGCAGGGCCACTTCGGTCTTGCCCACGCCCACGTCGCCGCACAGCAGGCGGTCCATGGGCCAGCCCTTTTCCATGTCCTGCTTGATCTCGGCGGTGGCGTTCAGCTGGTCGTCGGTCTCGTCGTAGTCAAAGCGGGTCTCAAAGTCCCGCTGCCAGTCGCCGTCCGGCGGAAAGGCGTAGCCCGTGGCCTGACGGCGGCGGGCGTAGAGCTCGATCAGTTCCTGCGCCATCTCCTCGGTGGCTTTTTTTACCTTGGCGCGGGTGCGTTGCCACTCGGCACCGCCCAGCTTTGCCAGCTTTACCTTTTCCTCGTCGCCGGGGGCGGTGTAGCGGCTCAGCAGGTCCAGCTGGGTCACCGGAACATACAGCACATCCGAGCCGGAGTACTGCACCTTCAGGTAATCTTTCGTGGCACCCTGCACTTCCAGCCGCTGGATGCCCGCATACATGCCAATGCCGTGGCTCTGGTGCACCACATAGTCCCCGGGCTTGATGTCCGAAAGGCTGGAAAGGGCGTTCTTGTTCTTTTTGCGCTTTTTGGTCTCGGCGGAGGTCTCTTCCTCCAGACCGTGCCTGCGGCTGGACAGCACTGCCGCATGGGCAAACGGAAAGGTGCACCCGGCGGTCAGATGGCCCGGCAGCACCTGTACGATGCCTTTTGTGGGCCGCACATCCCGGCTCATGCTCACGGAGTAGCCCTTGTCGGCAAGGTCGCGGGTGAGGGCGGCGGCACCCTTGGGCGTTCCGGAAAACAGGGTGACGGCATAGCCCTGCGCAATGAGCGGGTCAAGGTCTTCTCGCAGGGAGACAAGGTCGCCGTTCCAGTTGGGGGCGGCAAAGGCCTCGGCGTTGATGAGGTCTTTCAGCTTAAATTCGTTCATGCCGCGCAGGAAGTTCTCGCACAGCAGGGTGCTCTGCTTCTGGGCGGCAGCGGCAAGGTCGTCCATGGTCTGGTAGAGTACATCCAGCCCGGGGCAGAGCACACCCTCTTCCAACAGGCCGGTCAGCTCTTCGCTGCGACGGAACTCGGTGGCCTTCTGGGCATCCCGGATGCCGCCCACCTCGTCCAGAATGAACAGCGGTGTGTCCAGATGATCCAGCAGGGTGGCCGGGCTCGGATAGCGCAGGCCGTAGTATTTATCCATGGCTTCCGGCATCAGGCCGGAGTCCAGCTGAGCAAGGTCGGCTTCCGTGGCCTTTTCCAGTGCGGTGCGGTGCCGACCGCGTGCCTTTTTGATGGCGGCACGCAGGGCCTCGGCAGTCTCGGCGGTATCGCCGAACAGCACCTCGCGGGCAGGGGAAAGATAGATCTTTTCCAGTGCGCTGTCCCGCCGCTGGGTGAGCAGGTCGAAGGAAGAAATGGAATCGATCTCGTCGTCCCAGTACTCCACGCGGGCAGGCTGGCGCATATCCGGCGCATAGATATCCACGATATCGCCGCGCACACTGAACTGTCCTGGGCCGTCCACCTGACTGCGCCGCACATACCCGGCGGCGAACAGCCGGGCCACAAGCCCCTCACGGTTGTACACCATGCCGGGTTTGAGGGTAAGAGTGTTCTTTAAAAATTCATCCCGGGGCACGGTGTACTGCAACAGCGCTTCGGCGGGCACGCAGACCGCGTTCAGCCGCCCGCCTGCGAGGGAACCCAGCACCGAAAGGCGGCGGTACTCGTACTCGCGGCCCGCGCCCTCCACTGGGCGCAGCATAAAGTCCCGGGGCGGGAACACCGCAGCGGCAAGCCCCAGTGCCTTGAGGTCGTCCGCAAAGTGGGTGGCCTCGGCCTCGCCGGGGGTCACGATGCACAGCACCCGGCCAAGGTCTTTTTGCAGCGCGGCGTACAGCAGGGCACGGCCTGCGGGCGGCAGACCGAACAGCGCTGCCGGGCCGGGCTGTGCAAAGCTGGCGGCGATCTTCTGATATTCCGGTGTGGCCTTGAGTAAGGCTTCGTACATGAAAAAACCTCCTTTCCTGCTGGGATGACGATTTGAAATTGCCGCCGCAGACGGGTTGCGGCACCCAGCATCTGCTTCACGCCTTGAGCGGCGCTCGCATCTTGCTGGCCGCTGCCCCAACAACTCCTCCCTGTTTCCGCCACTGGCGGCGGTCGTCGCTGTTGCGCTTTGGCAATGGCGATGATTATTTTTTATTTGCAGCAGAGAAAAGCCTGCGGGCTTTTCTCTGCTGCTTTTTCACGAGAGGGGGCGTGACCTCAAAATGCATCAAAGAACATAAATGCAGCTTGCCAGTGCTGCCCCACTCGGTGAAAATGTGTTTGGAGCGGCCCGCAGGCCGCGACAAACACAAACAATAAAAATAAAATTCCGCTGAAAATGCCCAGAGCGCAAGCGGAGGGCGTTTTAAATGGGGTTCTTACCCGTTATATTTGCTCTGTGCCAGACTCAGCTTGCCGTCCATGATGAGCTTTGCGGCGGCTTCCAGATCAGGGTAGCGGCCGCTCAGAGCCTTGGCATCCTCTGCCGGGAACTTGCCCAGCACCCACGCGGCAAGGTCGTAGTCCGGGTGGGGCTTGGCACCCACGCCGATGCGGATGCGGGGGAAGTTCTCCCCGCCCAAGCGGGCAATGATGCTCTTCAGGCCGTTATGTCCGCCTGCGGAGCCGGAGGGCCGGATGCGCAGCTTGCCGGGGTTCTGGGTGATATCGTCGCACAGAACGATGACGTGGTCGGCAGGGATCTTGAAAAAGCCCGCCGTGGGGGCGATGGAGTCGCCCGAAAGGTTCATGTAGGTCAGGGGCTTGAGCAGCACCACCTTGTGGCCGTCCACTTCGCCCTGACCCCACAGGCCTTCAAATTTGGTTTTGCTGACCGAAATGCCCCACTTGTCGGCCAGATAGTCCAGCGCGGCATAGCCCGCATTGTGGCGGGTGCCGTCGTATTTTGTTTCCGGGTTGCCAAGACCGGCGATCAGCCAGATGTCATTTGTATTCATGAGTGTTATATTTTCCTTTTTGTGATAAATTGTCCGATGCAAGTCCTAAGTATAACATACGCGCGTGCAAAAAGATATACATTATAAGCGAAAAAGATGCACCTGCAAACAAAAACCGCCGCGCAGGGCCATCCTGTGCAGCGGTCTGTACGCGAAAAACGGACAGCTTACTTGCTTTGCTCGTCTTCCAGCTTCTTTTTTTTGGCAATGTAGGCTTCCATCTTGGGCTCTGCCCAGCCCTCCAGATTGGTCTGGCGCTCCCGGGCGATGCCCAGCGCCTGTGCGGGCACGTCCTTGGTGATGGTGCTGCCGGCGGCGGTGTAGGCACCATCGCCCACCTTCACGGGGGCTACAAGGTTCGTGTTGCAGCCGATGAAGCAGTAATCGCCGATCGTAGTGCGGAACTTATCCTTGCCGTCGTAGTTGCAGGTGACGGTGCCGCAGCCGAAGTTGCAGTACTTGCCCACGTCGCTGTCGCCGATGTAGGTCAGGTGGCTCACCGTGTTGCCACGGGCAAAGTTGGAGTTCTTGGTCTCCACGTATGCACCCAGATGCACGCCGTAGTCGGTGACGGTGTTCACCCGCACATGGGTGAAGGGGCCGATGTTGTTGTGAGGACCGATGTGGCTGCTGTACACCTGACTGGCGTTGACGGTGCTGCCCTCGTCTACGATGCTGTCCTCGATGAGGGTGTTGGGGCCGATGATGCAGCCCGCACCGATGACCGTTCTGCCGCGCAGGATGGTACCGGCCAGAATGACGGCACCCGGGGCGATGACCACGTCCGGTGCGATCTGCACGGTGCGGCTGTCGATGATCACGCCGTTTGCGATGTGCTGCAGCAGAATGACCTCGCGGGCGGCTTCGGCGGCATCCAGCTGCTCACGCGCTGCATTCAGCGCAGCAGAAGAAACAGAATTTTCCATACGATAGATCTCCCTTCCGGCACGGCGGCTCCCGGCGGGTGGATGATAAGGCCCGACCCGGAAAAATGATGCATCCATATCCAAAGATGGATACAACAGAAGCTTTGCGCCGACAAAAAAGAAAAAGCTGAAATTACAGGGATAGAAAGTTGTATCCAACAGACGGATAATCCGCATCAGAAAACGAAAAACCTCTCGAACTTTCTCCCATTCTATACTACCTTAAAACTTGGCAAATTTCAAGGGATTTGCATAAAAAATAACAGACAAATTCGGGATTTTGCATGGTGGAAAGGAATGGATTTTCTGGTATAATAGTTTAGCATTCACAAACAATGTTCATCGGTCGAGTTTTTAAGACAAGGCAAACGATGAGACTGCGGTGCGGCTGTGCTGCAGTCACGAATGGGAGGTAAACAACGCATGAGCAAAAAGTATCTGTACTACTTCAGCGAAGGCAATGATGCTTTCGGCGGCGACAAAGTCACCATGAAGAATACTCTGGGCGGCAAGGGTGCTGGTCTGGCAGAAATGACCGCAGCCGGTATGCCGGTGCCGCAGGGTTTCACCATCACCACCGACGCCTGCACCCAGTATTATGCAGACGGCCGTCAGATCAATGACGAGATCACTGCTGATATCTTTGAGCACCTCAAGGGTCTGGAAGAGATCACTGGCAAGAAGTTCGGCGATAACCAGAACCCCCTGCTGGTCTCCGTCCGTTCCGGCGCACGTCAGTCCATGCCCGGCATGATGGACACCATCCTGAACCTGGGCCTGAACGACGAGGCTGTTGAAGGTCTGGCAAAGAAGACCGGCAACGCCCGTTTTGCATACGACTGCTACCGCCGCTTCGTGCAGATGTTCGCGGACGTCGTTATGATGGTCCCGAAGAGCCTGTTCGAGGTCGAGATCGACAAGATGAAGGAAGCCAAGGGCGTCAAGAACGACGTTGACCTGACTGCTGATGACCTGAAGGAACTGGTCGGTGTCTTCAAGAAGATCTACGAAGAGAACGAGGGCAAGCCGTTCCCCCAGGATCCCCGCGATCAGCTGATCGAGGCTGTCAAGGCCGTCTTCCGCAGCTGGGACAACCCCCGTGCAAATGTCTATCGTAAGATGAACGAGATCCCCTACGAGTGGGGCACCGCAGTCAACGTTCAGCAGATGGCATTCGGCAACTCTGGCGACCGCTCCGGCACCGGCGTTGCATTCACCCGTGACCCCGCCACCGGCGCTAAGAAGCTGATGGGCGAGTACCTGATCAATGCACAGGGCGAGGACGTTGTGGCCGGCGTGCGCACTCCTTCTCCCATCAGCCACCTGAAGGATCAGATGCCTGAGGTGTACGATCAGTTCGTTGAGATCGCGACCCGTCTGGAGAACTACTTCCGCGATATGCAGGATATGGAGTTCACCATCGAGGACGGCCATCTGTACATGCTGCAGACCCGTAACGGCAAGCGTACCGCACAGGCTGCTCTGCAGATCGCCTGCGATCTGGTGGACGAGGGCATGATCACCGAGCAGGAAGCTGTCCTGCGCGTGGAGCCCAAGCAGCTGGATACCCTGCTGCATCCCCAGTTCGACGCCGCTGCCCTGAAGGCCGCCGAGGTCGTCGGCAAGGGTCTGGCAGCTTCTCCCGGTTCTGCCTGCGGCCAGATCGTCTTTACTGCTGAAGAGGCAGAGGAGATGGTCAAGTCCGGTAAGATGAAGAAGGTCGTTCTGGTCCGTCTGGAGACCAGCCCCGAGGATATCGTGGGCATGCAGGTCTCTCAGGGCATCCTGACCGTCCGCGGCGGCATGACCAGCCACGCAGCTGTTGTTGCCCGTGGTATGGGCACCTGCTGTGTCTCCGGCTGCGGCAATGACAACGAGGTCAAGATCGACGAGGAAGCAAAGACCTTCGAAATCAATGGCCACAAGTTCGCCGAGGGCGACTGGATCTCCATCGATGGTTCCACCGGCAACATCTACGGCGAGCAGGTCGCTACCGTGGCCGCTACCGGCAATAAGAACTTCAACCGCTTCATGGGCTGGGCAGACGCTGCTCGTCAGCTGCTGGTCATGACCAACGCTGATAACCCGCGCGACGCACAGCAGGCAGTGGATCTGGGTGCTGAGGGCATCGGCCTGTGCCGTACCGAGCACATGTTCTTCGCAGAGGATCGCATCAAGGCTGTCCGTGAGATGATCTGCGCACGTACCGTGGAAGAGCGCGAAGCTGCTCTGGCCAAGGTCGAGCCGTTCCAGCAGGGTGACTTCGAGGCCATGTACCGCATCATGGGTGAGCGCCCGATGACCATTCGTTATCTGGATCCGCCTCTGCACGAGTTCCTGCCCACCAAGGACGAGGACATCAAGGAGCTGGCTGCCGATATGGGCATGACCTTTGATGACCTGAAGAACGTGGTTACTTCTCTGCACGAGTTCAACCCCATGATGGGCCACCGTGGCTGCCGTCTGGCTGTTACCTACCCTGAGATCGCAGCTATGCAGACCCGCGCTGTGATCAAGGCTGCTCTGAACGTCTCTGCTGAGACCGGCCATGTGATCACCCCGCACATCATGATCCCGCTGGTCGGCGAGGTCAAGGAGCTGAAGTTCGTCAAGGACGTTGTGGTCAAGGTCGCAGACGAGCTGATCGCTGCTGCAGGCGTTGAGATGAAGTATCAGGTCGGTACCATGATCGAGATCCCCCGTGCAGCCCTGACTGCCGGCGAAATCGCCAAGGAAGCCGAGTTCTTCAGCTTCGGCACCAACGACCTGACCCAGATGACCTTCGGCTTCAGCCGTGATGATGCCGCCAAGTTCCTGGGCGCATACTACGAGAACAAGATCTACGAGAGCGATCCGTTCCAGCATCTGGATCAGATCGGCGTTGGCAAGCTGGTCAAGATGGCTGCCCACGACGGCCGCGAGACTCGTCCCGATCTGGGTCTGGGCATCTGCGGCGAGCACGGCGGCGACCCCACGAGCGTGGAGTTCTGCCACAATGTCGGTCTGGACTACGTCAGCTGCTCTCCCTTCCGTGTGCCTATCGCACGTCTGGCTGCCGCTCAGGCTGCCATTAAAAACCCGAGAGCATAAGAATTTTATAGCGAATTATCGTTAAAAATCAAGCATAAAATAAGGCTCACCGTCAATTTTGGCGGTGGGCCTTATTTATTTGCTCACGTATGAGGTGAATTGCGTTTAACACAGGGCTGCTTTCCAGAAGCATCACAGATACACCTCCACAGTCAGGTCGGTCCACGCTGCACGGCGGAACTGGTGGGGCATCTTGTTGGCTTCCCGGTAACGTTTGGCGGTTTCAAAGTCGATGGTGAAGGTGAGGATGGGCTTTTCCGACACAGCCACCAGACCGGTGCGCTCCTCTTTGGACTTCTTGCAACCGGTGTTCAGCTTCCAGCGGTAGGAGTAATCGGCAATGGGGGTGACCACTTCAACGAACTGGTCGATCAATTCGGGAGCAAGACGGGCACCGTGCACATCGACCTTCTGAGAGAGAAAATCGTAGATCGCTTTCATGTCCGAAGAAACCGTCTGTGGTTCAGGTACAGGGGAGAGGGCTTTCAGCTCTTGCTCCAAGTGTGCAATCTCGTCATCTGCCTGTTTGCAGAGGGTTTGATATTCTTCTCGTGGCAGTTCGCCGTCTGCACGCATGGCAGCGTAGTTCAGCTTGCGTTTTTTGATTTTTTCGATCTGGCCTGAATCGGTGCAGCGGACATTCGTGTGGCGGCTTTTCCGTTCTGGCAGCTTTCGATCATCTTGCAGGCACGAAGGATGGCTTTGTTCTGATCGCCCCAGACCTTTTCAAAGATCTTCTTCGCCATCAGTTCCAGCTTCCACTCCGGGATGGAAATGGCATCACAACTGAGCTGCTGGGTCATGTTGTGCTCCAGAACGAAGGAACGGGTCGGATTGACGGTTCGCATATTGCATTGGTAGCCAAAGACCGGCGTTCCGTCCTTCAGTTTACGCCAGTTGAAAATGCGGTAGGAAGAACCGCAGCGGCAACGAAGTTTTGCGACCCATAAATATTTGGTGCTGTCAATGCCCTTGCGTCGTGTTTCTCCATCAGGAAGACGCAGATTGACAATACGGCTTTTACGGATGCGCTCACATTCATGCCAGAGGGCTTCTGATACGATGGGTTCGAAGTTGCCTTTTACATAGACGAAGGAAGTTTCGTCCAGATTGTTGATGCGCTTCTTTTCAAGATAGTTGTTGACCTTGGACTTGTTGTAGCAGACATAGCCCATATACGTTGCGTTACGAAGGATACGGCTGATCTTTGTACAGGACCAACTGACGTTTCCGTGCCCATCCTTGCGGCCCAGCCGGGAAAGTTCAGTGACGATCGCCTTTTCCCCGTAGCCCTGCGAATAGAGCGTGAAAACCATCCGTATGGTTGCAGCCTGTTCCTCGTTGATAACGTATGTACGGTTGACCTTGTCCCGGTCATAGCCGATGATGTTGCCGCTGCCGTAAAGCACACCGTTCTGCCGACTTATCTTCTGCCCAGCAAGAACACGCTCTGAGATCTTGCGGCTTTCCTCCTGCGCCATGGTTGCCATGATGGAAAGCCGGAGTTTGCCATCGCCGTCCATCGTCCAGATGTTGTCGGATACGAAAAAGACCTCTACGCCGAAATTACGGAGTTCACGGGTGAGCTGAAGGGTATCGACGGTGTTGCGGGCAAAGCGGCAGACCTCACGCGTAACGATCAGGTCGAATTTTCCGCACTTGGCATCGGAAATCATTTTCATAAAGGCCGGGCGCTTTTTGGCGGAGGTTCCGGTGATGCCCTCGTCGATGTAGCGGTCAACGACCTGCCAGTTGGGATGATACCGAAGCTGGTCATCGTACCATTGCATCTGATTGCCAAGCGCATCGACCTGCGCTTCATGCTGGGTGGAAACACGACCGTAAAAGACAACGCGGCGATCACGGTCTTTGTCCAATGGGAATTGCCCAAAGTACATTCTTTGTGTGATGTTCATATCGCTGTACCTCCTTTGCCCGTAGTATAGAAGATTGCGAAGGGAATATGTAGGATGTCGCCGGTGTCAGCGACATCCTTGACATTACGCAGAATATCTGCTAAGGACCTGATGATAGACCTCAGCAGAGATCAGGTTGTTGTCAAATAAAATAGAAATCAGCTTCAGTGCAGTTGCATCGATGCTGAAAACATCGGGAGGAACAGCGGGGGAAGGGGGAGAGTAGGCGTTTTTGTTGATATTATCGACCTCCGTTCAGATCCAGACTGTTCATCAGGGCTTCGTTGATCTGGTACATTTCGTCCGGCGTAGTCTGCCCCAGGAGCCGCTGGATGCGTTCTTTATCAATGGTGAAGATCTGCTCCAGCAGCACCATAGAGGGTCTTGAAAACGCTGGATTTCGTTCAATGAGAACATGGGTGGGCTGGTTTGGCTTTTTGGTGACTTTTGAGGTCACAGCAGCCACGATCACGGTCGGTGCAAATTTATTTCCGGTATTATTTTGTATCACAATAACAGGGCGTTTACCTCCCTGCTCAGAACCATAGTGCGGGTCAAGGTCTGCAAAGTAGATCTCGCCCCGGAGAAAACCAAAGTCTTTTGTTACATATACGGTGGCAGTCAACCCCCTTTTGCTTATGTAGGCAAAAGCCGCCCCTGCGGACGGCTTCTGCGATGTGAAAGGAGACCTACATGAAGAAGTAAGATCACTGCTTGATGGGCAGATTGAAGCGGCGGCTGGAGCCGTTGTAGGTGCGAAGGATCAGCATCATATACTTGTAGCTGACGGTGCCGCTCAGGGATTTCTCATCCCGCACCAGCGTCATAGGGTGAATGGCTTGCAGACGCTTCACCAGACGCTCCGGGTCATACTCGCCCTGATACAGAGCCACAAAGCGAACCATGCCCTGCAGGATGCCGGAGCGGAGGGAATCAGGGTCACCCTCCCAGCCCTTTGCCAACATGGTCAGGGCTTCTTTGTAGAGGTCTGCGCCGTAGGCTTTGTACTCCTTGAAAGCCGTGCGGATGCAGATGATCTTCCACGGGGCACGGTAGCTGTCCAGACCAAGCTGCAGACCTGTGCTTTCGGTGGCTTTCACGAATGCGAGAGATTCCGGGTCTTTGCCCACCAAAGCGGCGCGCAGCTCTGCGCCAGCGGTCAGCGGCGTGGAAACGCCCGTCTGCCGGGAAAACAGCATGGCTTCTTCTTCCTCTGTCAGTCCCTCGTACACTTTGCAGATGATCGGAAGATCCTGCCCGCCGTTCATCGCCCGACGGGTCACGATGGTATGCTGACCGTCAAAGACGAAGTAGTGACCGTCCCGGTAGCTGACCTTGGGCGGGTTGGCAATCAGCTCGGTGAACTCTGCCGACATCTTTTCGACATTGGGAATGTTCAGCTTGCGCTGATATTCCGCAGGGATTTCGAGAAAGGCACTGTTGATGACCTTTTCTTCGTAAGGCCGCTGAGCGAAAAGGGCTTCGATGATGGCTTCATCCGTGATTTCGGGCATGATCTCAGGCATGGTGCTGACACAGTTCATATTCTTCATAGCAGTTCCTCCATCTTATCTTCCAAATTTTTCAGGTAATCTCTCAATTTCTGAATCGTTCGTCCTACGGATGCACGGTTCTCTGCATCGGATAGAATATCGGGATATTCCCGGAAAACGCTTTCCCAGCGGCGCATCATACTGTTGGCGGCTCCCGATACCTCACAAAGCATCGCCGCACCATTGGCAAGCTGCTTGACATGGTAGCGATTGTTTGCGATTTCAAGAATCTGCTGACGGTCAACTTTCAACGGTTCATTCTCCTTTTGTGGAAAGATCGGCTCGGATGGAGCAGGAGTGGACGTTGGTTCTTCGTCAGGCGCTTCTTCATCGGATGTACTGGCATCGGGCAACGGTGCGGCTACGGCTGGGGGATTTTTCTGTTTTGGTGTGGTCGGCTTTTGTGGCTTTGGCTTTTTCGGTTTACAAATCTCAGCTACCAGTGCTGGGCGTTCTTCGGGAGGGGCACGGGCAACGGACGCAATCTCGGAGGCGGTCGGTTTGACTTCGCCGGAAAGCACTTTCTGCCGTGTACCGGGTACAGCTTCTTCGGCAGCGTCCAAACCTTTAGCATAATGTTCGGCTTCAATCACATACGTTCTTCCTACACCGCTTTCCGCAGCGACTTTATAACAGGTTTTGGGTGCACCGATCAGGTTACGCTTTCCGTAACCTGATTTTGCAACAGGACTTTTTCTGTCACCGCCGTTGGCGCATTTCTCAGCTTCATACTGCTTACCGATAAGGTATTTCTTCTGTTCCGGGGTAAGGTTGCGTCGCCCCAGCTGGTTTTTGCAGATCCAGATGATTGCTTCATAGCGGCTGGCGAACTCTTTCTCGTGAACGGTGAAAGGAATCTCCGGGTGCTTCTTGGCGATGGTGTAGCGGTTGTGTCCATCTACGATCAAGCCCTGCCATACGATGATGGGATTGATGATACGGCCATCTCGCAGGATGTTGGCTTCGAGCTGGTTCAGTTCCTCAAAGGTCAGCGGCGGAATCTTGCCCTGAAACTCCGGGTCGATCTTAAGCGCATTCAGATTCATCATCGAACCGTCCCTTCTTAAAGTAGGTGGATTTCGGGCTGGTGGGCTGGATGTAGTAGTCGTAGCCGAAGTTGGTCTGGCAGTAGGTGCAGGGTTCCTTGGTGAGCTGATAGGGGTCTGCACGGCGGACACGGATGCCACGCGTGTTCCGAAAGGCATTCAGGCAGCGGGGGCAGAGAGTGGTCAGGGTCGATTCGTCGGTAAAAGTACGGCTCATAGTCATTACCTCCGTGTCATCAGAATGAATATTCGGTATGGAAAAAGCCCACTGCCTTGATTCAGAAGAATCCCGGTGGTGGGCTTTGAAGTTTTTGTTTTAAGTGTCCCACCCTATTTGTCCTCGACGCCCGGTGGGGTTGGAATACACCTCGGTGAGGGGGATCGCACCCTTCCTCTCATTGGCTTTTCAGCCACCCCGCCTTCTTTATGGCCGGGCCGCGAATTACGGAAGTTTCATTGTTTTGTCCGAGGGAATGATATTCAGTTTTCAAGGTACGGCGTCCAACTTCGGGCTTCTCCCCATCTGGGGTGTTGCCCTTGCTGTGACCATAGTGTACCTGAAAACTGAATGTTTTTTTAGGACGCATTACGTCCTATTTTTGAGAAAAAATGAGTCTTTTTTATAAAGAAACCGGACATCCTATGTCCTGTTTTTCGTAGGAGCGTCAGAAAAATACGCAAAAAAGAAGCCGAGAATCGCTTCTCGGCTTCTGGGAGATAAACTTATGCAATTTCTGTTTCAGTCAGTTCTGTTATCAGAGTATTCAACCCGTCTTTGAACATCCGAATCGTCTTGTTCTGTTTTTTGATATGTGCGATAAGGTCCCTTTCTCTTGGGGTTTCAGTCACACCAATAATCAAAAAATCCAAGTTGGCTTTTAGCAGAACCACTACTTCCACCATGAGATCTATGGAAGCAGCACATTCACCTCTCTCAATTCTTCCTAGGTGACGGTCGCTGATGTTCAGTCGGATTGCCATTTCTTCCTGCGTCATACCGTTTGCTTTACGCAGTTGCTGGATGCGCTTGCCGGTGGCATAAGAATCAAAGTACATAAGCCAGCCCTCCGACCAAGCAAAGGGGCAGCCACAAGCTGCGCCACAGGGTCGGAGTGCAGGGATGCAGTCGGCGGGGCAGGTTCTGTTTGCCGGGACTTGGTTTGTACTCGATGATTCTCCTTTTCATGTTTTTGTCCTTTCGCTTTCAATGGTGGAAGGCGGGCAGAGCGCAAAAAGCGCGGTGCATCTTTAATAACAGAGAAAAATCTCTATGTTATAGGGCAAGAAGAAAAACGTCAGGGCTATAATGCAGGCATTGATAAATAGCAGCGGCTTCGTACAATGCTGGTGCATTTCCAATAGGGTACATAAACCGATGTCAATGTGTTATTTATCGGATTTCCTGATCGATTGCAGTGAAAATCGAGGCATTAAAAAAATCTACAAGCGTAATTCCAAGGCCATCACACAGTTTTTTGACGGTTGGAACGGTGACGCTCTGCTGGGAGGAATCAAGCATACTGTAAACGGTGGACGGAGTGACACCGGAACGGACAGCAAGGGCATTGGGACTTATGTTGCGTTCCTCGCAAAGCTCTTTGAAACGTAATGCAACAGCATCTTTTACTTTTGTATCTTCATCGGTCGCTAATATCATATGTTTGTTCTCCTTTTTTGTAGATATTAGCGGAAATAGGTTGTTTTTGTGTACGGTGCGCCGTATACTCAGAAATGATAATTCCGAAGATTTGACACGAAAATCAACCGACAGAAAGATAAGAAAAGGTATCCTCCATACGGTCAATGGAAGATACCATGTGTTGGACGATCTTGTCATTCTCACTGTTCTATTCTAACATTGAATCGCATGATAGGCAATAGACTTTGGCACTCTTTACCAGAGAAATTTCGGCGATATACTTAATCTTTTTTTGATTTGTTGTCCAATTTGTTCAAAAAATCGGCCACGAATTCGATTTTTAGGCAATTAGTGGTCCATAAGGTGTCAGCAGGAGGATTTGTATGGCAAGACGTGGTGAAAACATTCGGAAACGCAGCGATGGACGATGGGAGGGCCGATATATCAAAGGTCGTTCTGCGGACGGCAAGCCTTGCTGGGGGTATGTATATGGGACAACTTATACCGAAGTACGAGCAATTTCTGCTCGCAAAAAGGCAGAGTGTGGCATTTATAACCTGAATAGTACCGATATTACTTTTTCGGAAATTTCAGAGCAATGGTTATATTCTGTCCGGCAGGGTGTAAAAGAGTCAACTTTCTCGCACTACCAGTATACTCTGCGGCACTATCTCCAGCCTGTTTTCGGGGATTTCAAGATAAACACGTTAAGCGAGCAAATTTTGGAGCAGGGCCTTTTGACCGTGATAACTCCAACCGGTGGAACGCAAAAGCCTTTGGGGCCGTCCATGGCACGGGAGTGTTTATCGATGCTGCGGCGCATCTGCAAGTATGCAGCGCACTTTCATCTCATTCGCCCTTTTGAAATTATGGTAAAACTGCCGCAAAAATCCCACAAAGTACCGCTGCCGTTTACTACAGAAGAACAAAAGAAATTGCAGACGTTTGTAATGGAATCGCCTACGTCCCGGAAAATCGGTCTGCTGCTTGGGTTTCAGTTGGGGCTGCGTATCGGCGAGATCTGCGGACTGAAATGGGGAGATTTTGATTTATCAGAAGGAGTGGTGACGATCCAACGAACAGTGACTCGGATTTCTTGTGGAAATGGCCACACAAAAGTCGTCGTTCAATCTCCCAAGACCCAAAATTCCCATCGTGAGATCCCCCTTCCAAAATCGCTGCTTCGTGTTCTGAAGAAGCTGTCAAAAGATTTCAGCAGCGGAACTTGGTTTCTTTCTGGCAATGAGGAAAAGCCAGTTGAACCTCGATGCTACCGTAAGAGCATTCACGGCTATCTGAAAAAGGCCAGCGTCCATCAGGCGCACCCTCATGCGCTTCGTCATACCTTTGCAACCACCTGCTTGCAAGCGCATTGCGACATTAAAACCTTGAGCGAACTGTTAGGTCATTCAGATGCAGCAGTCACGTTAAAAAAATATGTTCATTCTGATATGAAACGCAAACGACGAGAAATAAATCGTGTTTTCGAAAACTTTTAAGGGGTGATTGGTGGTCACATATCCAAAAAGATTTCGATAAAACGTAGTTTATTGAGCGTTTTCTTCCATTGACCGTATGAGAGATACCCCTTTATTGCGGAAAGGGGTGAACAAGGTGGCATTGCGCCTGTTTGAGCACAATGAGAAAGCGTATCGTGCGGCAGTCCGGATGATGGAACAGTATGGCAAGGCTGCCATTGTCCATCCCACCGGCACCGGAAAGAGCTACATTGCGTTCAAGCTGATCGAGGACAACCCGGAGAAGGTTGTAATCTGGCTTTCTCCCAGTAAATATATCTTCAAGACCCAGCTGGAAAGCCTGAAAAGGAACGACCCGGATTTTCCGTTGGCAAACATTCACTTTTATACCTACGCCAAACGGATGTGTTGCACGCAGGCACAGCTGGACGAAATAGCAGCGCAGAAGCCTGCCTATATTATATTCGATGAATCCCACCGTGCTGGTGCTGAATGTTGGGGCGAAAGCACGGTGGCTTTATTAAAGTTATGCCCGGATGCAAAGTTTCTGGGGCTGACGGCAACAAACATCCGATATCTGGATAATAACCGTGACATGGCTGAAGAACTTTTTGATAGCCGTGTTGCGAGCAACATGACCCTTGGCGAAGCAGTCGTCATGGGTATTTTGCCTGCCCCGAAATATGTGACCACGGTCTACCAGTACCAGAAAGCACTTGCAAAGTATCAGGCGCGGGTAGATAACCTGCGAACACCGGGCATTCAGGATGTGAATCAGAAATATCTGGACGCCCTGCGCCGCGCTTTGGAACAAGCAGACGGTCTGGACAAGGTCTTTGCGGACTTCAAAACGGACACCGGTGACCGGCTGAAGCTGCTGTTCTGTATCGATATGCTTAACGAGGGCGTCCATGTAGAAGGCATTTCTGGCGTGATCCTGTTCCGACCAACGATTTCGCCCATCATCTACAAGCAGCAGATCGCACGGCTGGACAGCATTGGCATGGTTTGGGGCAATCGCAATGACCGCCAGTGGAACCAAGGATATCAGGAAGCAAAACGTTATTTTGAAGCCCACGGGGATCTGAGGGTCCCGGTCAACTATGTTTCGCCGGAGGGATATGCCCTCGGTAAATGGGTCAAGCGGCAGCGGTATACCCGCCAGAATCCTGAAAAAAGCTGCGGCGCACTGACAGAAGAACGGATGGAGCGGCTGGACGCCATCGGGATGATTTGGAACAAGATGGGCTCGTAATAGAGTCAAAAAGAATTGATGATAGAGTGAAAAAGGAGTAGTTAGGGTATTATGACAAAAATTCGGCACGATGTGATGTTGAGACTCGTAAAGGTGCTGGATGTGGTGATGATCACACTTCCGTTTGCGGCTTGTTGGATCTGGTACTATGCGGCAAAAACACCGATGGATGGAACTTGGCAAGGCCATGCAGTTATTTTGGGCCTGTATGCGGTGCTGTTTATTCTGCTGGGCAAGACCTATGATGCATTCTGGATGTCCATGCAGCGAGTTTCCGAGTTGATGTACGGTCAGGTCCTAGCGGCGATGGCGACGGACGGGATCTTTTACATTGTGATCTGTCTGATGGCCACTAAGCTGTGTAATCTTCTGCCGGGAATCGCTGCCATTGCAGGGCAGTTTGTGATGGCTGGCATCTGGTCTGCGGTTGCACATCGCTGGTATTATAAGGCATTCCCTCCGCAGCCTACCACCGTGGTCTATGATGTGCGCCGTGGTATGGAAAAGCTGATTCGGGACTACGGTTTGGATAGCAAGTACGAGGTGAGAAATGTTCTGAGCGTAGAGGAATGCCTGGAAGATCTGAGCGTTCTGGACGGTATGAAGACCGTATTCCTCAGCGGCGTTCACAGCCATGAGCGCAACATCATCCTGAAGTATTGTGTGATGAACGACATCGATACGTTCATCATTCCTCGTGTGGGCGATGTTCTGATGAGCGGTGCCTGGCCGATGCACATGCTTCACCTTCCGGTGCTGCGGGTCGGTCGTTACATGGCAAGCCCGGAGTTCCTGTTCGTTAAGCGTGCAATGGATATTGTGATCTCGCTGGTGGCACTGATCATCCTGAGCCCGCTGTTCCTGATCACGGCTATTGCGGTCAAATCCGATGGTGGTCCCGCCTTCTACAAGCAGGTGCGCCTGACCAAGGATGGTAAGCCATTCGAGATCTTGAAGTTCCGCTCCATGCGTGTGGACGCCGAAAAGGATGGCGTGGCACGTCTTTCCACTGGTGACAAGGATGACCGTATTACGAAGGTTGGTCATATTATCCGTGCTTGCCGTCTGGATGAGCTGCCGCAGCTGGTGAACATCCTGAAGGGTGATCTGTCCATTGTAGGTCCTCGCCCGGAGCGTCCGGAAATCGCCGCACAGTACTGTGAAGAGATGCCGGAGTTTGCGCTGCGTCTGCAGGCGAAGGCTGGCCTCACCGGTTATGCACAGGTGTACGGAAAATATAACACAACACCGTATGATAAGCTGCAAATGGACCTGATGTATATTGCTCACCCCAGCCTGGTCGAGGACCTGAAGATCATGCTGGCTACGGTGAAGATCCTGTTTATGCCGGAGTCTACCGAGGGTATCGCAGAGGGTGCAACCACCGCAATGGGAGCAGAAAATAGCGAAAAGGAAACGGTTTAATGACCTGTTTGGGAAAAGGAATGCTGTTGCCTGCCTGGCGTGAGGCGTAAAACCAACCTAAAAACCATTTTGACTGGAACGAAATAGAGACATAGCAGCGTGTGATTCATACTGCTGAGGACGATTGGTAGAGCTTTATAAGGAATAAACGGCTCAGACTCTTTGAGATGAGTCTGGGCTGTAATCTTTGATATGCGGAGAGGAGTAAGGACTAAGGAAGATGTTACATAAGGAGTTCGGCTTGATAAGCATTATCGTGGCTGCTTACAATGCGGAAAAGACAATAGAGCAAGCGATTAACTCAGTGTTGCGTCAAACCTACACGAATTTTGAGCTTCTTGTGGTTAATGACTGCTCGAAGGACAGAACAGTGGAGTTGGTCAAAAGCATTGCGGCAAAGGACGGTCGTGTGCGCCTTATTTCTAATGTAAAGAACAGCGGCGTATCCTACACACGCAAGCATGGTTTGGAAGAATCAAATGGCTCGTGGATTGCGATTCTTGACAGTGATGATGCGTGGGCTCCGGATAAGCTGGAAAAGCAGATTGAGCTTCAAAAGAGAACGAATGCCGATTTGCTTTTCACGGGTTCAGCTTTCATGGACTCGGATGGGCAGCCAATCGACTGGTATCTTCATGCTCCGGCAGAAGTGACCTATCGGCAGTTGTTGAAGCAGAATGTGTTATCCAATTCCTCTGCGCTGGTGCGCAAAGAGCTATATGCAAAGCACTATGCAATCGGAGATGGGATGCACGAGGACTTTGCGATTTGGCTCAGCATCCTGAAAGAAGGAAAGAAAGCCTATGGTGTGGATGAGCCATTGCTCATCTATCGCATTGCAAAATCATCAAAGTCAGGCAATAAAGTCAAGGCTGCGAAGATGAACTGGAATACATATCGGTATATCGGGTTGAATCCATTGGCGGCACTTTATTATGAGTGTTGGTATATGGTGAAAGGTCTGCTTAAATACAAGAACCTGAAATAAAAATAGGAGAATCAAAATGAAAGTATGTTTTATCAACCCTCCGTTCAAGGCTGAATACGGCAAGTTTTCTCGTGAATCCAGAAGCCCCTCCATAGGTCATAGCGGCGTTTTGTATTATCCCCTTTGGCTGATTTATGCGGCCTGCGTTGCTGAAAAGAATGGTTTTGAAGTGGCATTTATTGATGCTCCTGCTAAGCAGATGAACAAGGAGCAGACGCTGGAGCGTGTGAAGAAGGAAGCTTCGGATGCTAAGCTCTTTGTGTTCGACACCAGTACTCCTTCTATTTATAGTGATGTAGAGTTTGCAGGTATTATCAAGAAGATGTATCCGAACGCTTTCACTATGTTGGTCGGCACTCATCCTTCTGCGACACCGGATGAGACTATGGGCATTAGCGAGTTGATTGATGGTTTGGCTCGCCATGAGTACGATTACATAGTGCGTGACACGGCTATTGCCATTCGTGATGGCGCAGATCTTGCTACCGTTCGTGGCTTAACTTATCGCAAAGATGGTGAAGTAGTCCATAACCCTGACGCAGAGCATATCACTGACTTGGATGAGATTCCCTACGCAGCAGAGTTTATCAAGCGTAGGCTCTGTGTGACTGATTATGTTTTCCCGGCAGCCGCTTTCCCGTCTATTCAGATCTTCACCGGACGCGGGTGCCCGGCACAGTGTAACTTCTGTGTTTATCCTCAGACGCTGCATGGTCATCGCTATCGTCTGCGCAGTCCGGAAAATGTCATTGGTGAAATCGAGTATATCGTAAACAACTTCCCGGACGTGAAAGAAATCGTGTTCGAGGATGATACCTTTACTATTAATAAGCAGCGTGTTTCTGAAATCTGCAATATGATGATTCAGAAAGGAATCAATAAGAAGATTCGCTGGCTGTGCAATGCTCGTGTGAATCTGGATTATGAGACTATGTGTCTAATGAAGAAAGCTGGCTGCCATCTGATTATTCCTGGTATTGAAAGCGTGAATCAGCAGATTCTGAAGAACATTCACAAAGGAACCACGGTTGAGCAGATTGAAGCCTATGTTGCAAATGCCCGTAAGGCCGGTTTGATGATCCACGCTTGTTATATGGTAGGTAATCAGGGCGAGACCCATGAGACCATGAAAGAAACGTTAGCCGCAGCTATGCGCTTCAAGACGGATACGGCGCAGTTCTTCCCGCTCATTCCTTATCCTGGTACGGGTGCATATAACTGGGCGAAGAGCAACGGCTATATTAATGGTAAGTACGATGAGTACATCCATGAGGATGGTACGTTGAACTGTATTATCAACACTCCGGAACTCTCTGCTCAGGAGTTGGTTGACTTCTGCGCTTATGCACGAAAGAAGTACTACATGCGTCCGTGGTACATTGGACATCGTCTTGCTCGTGGCTTGTGTGATCCAGAGGATTTGAAGAGAAGCTTGAAAGCATTCTGGCGTCTGAAAGACAGTCTGCTGAAGTAATGCGCTGAGGTGAAGTATGGTAATCCATGTAATTGGAACAGTAAATGGACAAGTCAATGAAGGAATGCGTAATGTCGCAACTCATTTGGCTAAAGAATTTGAAAAAGATAATACCGTACTTTATTCTGGCCTGAAGCAGATTCCGCAGATTGTACTGAACTCCAGGCGAGCAGATGCTACGATGATTTTCGCTCGTGCCAACAAGTTGGTCTATAGCTTGGCATCGATTGTTACGAAGATGTGCAGAAACACTTGGATTGTTTTGGTACAGAAGCCGGATTCGGATTTCATGGCAAGAAACAACAAGCATCCATTGAAATGCAGTTACCTTTCCATCACGGAAGGTGATATGAAGGATGTAAAAGTCGTGTCAGGCTGTAAGAAAAAACTTTTTTCGGTGGGTATCAAAGCGGAAAAATTCGCACCTGTTTCTGCCGAACAGCGAAAGATGCTTAAACAAAAGTATGGATTTGATCCGTCAAAGCCGCTTGTTATTCATGTTGGTCATTGCTCGAAGGGACGTGGATTGGAGGATTTCGCAAAAATCCACACAGCGCAGCGAATGGTAGTTGCTAGTGGAATGTTTGAGGATGAGAATGTGGTCCGCATCCTGAATGAAGCAAAGGTGAAAATTCATAAAGGATATCTGGAAAATGTTGAAGAAGTGTATCAGATGGCAGATGCGTATCTGTTTCCAACAAGGTCTGCGGAGTTTGTAATTAGCATCCCGCTTTCTGTAATGGAGGCACTGTCCTGCGGTGTCCCCGTGATTGGATATAAGAGCTTTGAAAATCTGAATGAAATCACAGGATCTGAAGGCGCAATTACTCTGGTTGACAATGCAGAGCAACTGGATAAAGTTTTGCCTGAAGTAATTAAGAAGAAGAGCGACCATTCTCTACTTGAAAAAACAGGCTCTTGGTGTGAAGTGGCGCAGAGTGTGCTAAGGATGGTTCGGGAGGAAAGTGCATGAAACCAGCAATGATTAGCTTTATGGGCTTGGATGGTTCCGGCAAATCAACAAGTATTGACTATGCCTACGAACAGCTGAAAAAGCGTGGTTACAAGGTTGAAATTGTTCGAGCCGCTTATGTTATTGTTTTCCTGCGTGGAGTTATTAAACTCGGGAAAAAGATTTTAATGAAGAAGGACAGTGATCCATTTTCTGGCGACTACAAGGCATACTTGGAGAGCCTGCGAAAAAATGCGAACAAGGGTGGTGCCTATAAGATTTTCTCTTTCTTAACGACCATTGAGTTCAAATTGCAGATCTTCTTCAAAATTCGTTTGAAGCGTTTCTTTGGTACGACTTTGCTGGTGGATCGTTATATCTATGATAATGTCGTGACTTATGCGGCAAATTTGGATTTGGGCGAAGAGTACATGGAAGAAACCATGAATGGCAAATGGAAGAATGCACCGCGCCCGGACAAAATTATTTATATCAAGACTCCTGTAGAGGTTTGCTGCTCTCGTAAGGACGACATTCCCGACCCGTTGTATCTGGAAATCCGTAAACCCCGTTATGAAAAGGTTGCAGAAATGTACAATGCAACAGTGATCGCTGGTGATCAGGATAAACAGAAGATGCTGGACGAAGTCATGGCAGCCATCGATGAAGTACTGCCTCCGCTTAAAAAGTGATTAGATAGGAGTAGAAAATGGTACGAAAACTGATAATTCTTGGCATTGACGGTATGGACTGGGATGTGATTGTTCGATACAAGGATAAACTTCCCAATCTGTATGGCTTGATGCAGAAGAATAACTACCCTCACTTGCGCTCGGTTTTCCCGGCAGATACAACTCCAGCATGGTCTACGATTTATACCGGTCTTGATCCGTCTGAGCATGGCATCATTAACTTTGTCAATGTCGGCGCAAAAGAGAATACATATAAGCCACTGGTGTTTGAGGACAGTGCCTTTAAAGGTAAGACTTTCTGGGATGTACTTAACAAGCAGGGACTTTCGTGTGCAGTAATTCTGCCAATGAATATCAAGGAAGGCTGGGAAATCAACGGCCTGATGATTACTCGTCCTTACGAGGGAAAGATTCGTGTCTATCCTCAGGGCAAGGAGAGCATCTATAATCCGCGAGTTGATATTTTGGGCACCGATGGAAAGTTTACCTCGGAAAAGGATCTGCCCGCTCTGCGGGACGAGTTCTTTGCAAAAGTTAATGAAGAAATCCGGTTGACTCGGCTGGCAATCGAGAACGAGGATGTGGATGTCCTGTTCTCTTACTTCTCCACGACCGATGGTATTCAGCACGATTTCTGGCGGCACTGTGATCCAAACCATCCGGAGTATCCTGGCCCCAATGAGCATGAGAATGTGATTCGGGACATGTACATCGCCATGGATAACTATGTTGGCGAAGTGATGCAGAAACAACCGGATACACCGCTTTTGATTATTAGTGATCACGGTCATGGTGCACGTCCGGTCTATACTGTGAGGATTAATGAGCTGCTTCGTCGTGGTGGTTATTTGACACCTAAGGGCGGCGGAGATGGTTCCAAGCCTTCTACGAAGAAAAAGATTAAGAAGGTCATCAAGAAGACAGCTTTAAGTGTTGTGAAGGGCATTGGTTTGCCGAAGTGGGCAATGAGGCTGGCAAAGAAGTTCCCCGTGTGGAAGAGCTTGTTTGCATCCAGTGCCGATTTTGATTGGGATAAGACGCAGGCATATCTAAGTGATCTTTCGGCTCTGAAAAATTATAGCTACGGTGGAATCCGCATCAACGACAATGTAGCGGACAAAGAAAAGTTGGCTGATGAAATCATTGAGTATTTGAAGCCGATTAAGATTGAGGGCGAAGATAAGAACCTCTTTGAGTGGATTGTTCGTACCAATACCTTTTATCATGGACAGTACCTGAATAAGTATCCTGAAATCATCTACCAGATGGATGAACGCTGGGGCGGCGAATGGGAACTTGGTAAAAATGTCTTTGAGAAGGGCGGCTTTATGTATATGATGTCCCCCGGTGGTCACCGTTGGAGAACGGCAATCATTTTTGCAAACAATTTTGAACTGAAGAAGAACAGCTATGAGATGACCGATATTTATGGGGTCATTATGGATGCGGTAAAGGGAGAATGATATGAAACAGGCGGAGCGAATCGGTTGGATTGATACGTTGTGAGCATTTGCGGTGTTCGCAATTGTGCAGGGACATACTTTGAGAAACGTAACGGTAGTCTACCCGTGGCTATATAGCTTTCATGTTCCGCTTTGTGTTCTTACTTCTGGCATTGTATTTCATGTTGGACAGAAAAAGTTTGGTACATTTCTAAAAGAAAAATTCAGAGCACTCATGATTCCGTATTACTGCTTTGCACTCATCAGCATTGCTCTTTATGCAATACTTGGCAGCAAAATGGAAAAAACTGTCGAGGGAGGGTGGTGGTACGACGTATCCCCTTTGCAGAGCGTAATCGGTATGCTCTATGCTAATAGCGGAACAGGTTTGATGCGATGGAATATGCCACTGTGGTATATCCCAATGATATTCGTGCTGCTGCTTATGGCTTTTTGGATTTTCAGAAGCAAAGATGATCTGAAATGGAATATTACGGTGTTTTTGTCTTCGGCCCTAGTGGCATTCATCCTTTGCGAAGAAATTAAACTCCCCAATCTGCCCTTTGGATTGGAAACAGCAATTTATATGTTCCCGTTCTTTGCACTTGGAAAAGTGATAGGGAGCATAAAGGGGAAATTCACTAGAAAAAGTATTTTGGCGAAAATCGCGGTAACAGTAGGGTGCCTTGCGGTCGGAACATTCATGACAATCGGAAATGGACAGGTTTCGTACAATGCGGACTCTTATGGAACGCATGGTTTTGGATACTTCCTCGTGATGGCAACAATGCTGTGTGTTGGCTTTGTAAGTCTTGCGATGTGTTTTCCAAATGGTGTGACTCCAATCAATTATGTTGGAAGAAATACCGTTGGAATCATGATAATGCATAAGTTCCCGATTTTGTTTTTTGTCGGGCTCTTTCCTATAAGTAAAAAGCTAATTGGAACGTATCCGTTAGTTGCATCCATTATGGTTGTGATTCTTTCGATTGGAATGTGCTTGGCTGTTTCAGAAGTGATTTATCGAGTATGCCCAATAGTATTGGGAAGAAGGAAGAGATAAATGCAAAAGAAGAAAGTTCTGGTGTGGGAAACGCTGGCGACAGTATCTGGCGGTCAGAAAATGACACTGACCGTTATGGATATGCTGTCGGATAAATTTGAGTTTTGCTGTCTTATTCCTGCGGAAGGAATGATGTCAGAAGAACTGAAGAAACGAAGTATTCCGTATGTTCTAATGGGCGACCAGACATTACCTACAGGTGTAAAGGGAAAGCAAGTGATTTTCCGCTACAGTTGGATGTCGGTAAAAAATGTATGGAAGTCGCTTGGTGTGATTCGTAAGTATAAGCCGGATATTCTGTACGCACCGGGGCCGGCAGCTCTCCCGTGGAGTGCAGTTTGCGGAACTCTGGCCCATAAGCCTGTTATCTGGCACTTGCACCATATCTTCTTAGATGGAGCAACAAAGAAATTGCTGAACCTTTGCGGAAACTGGAAGTCTGTCCGTGAAATCATTGCAGTTTCAAACTGTGTGGGAGATCAAATTGTAAATGAAGCTGCACACAAAAAGGTAAAGGTACTCTATAATCCCGTTGATGTCGAAAAGTATGCAAATGGTGACGCAACGAAAATAATTGTAGAACTGGAAGCTAAACTTGGTAGAAAGCTGGGGGAGGGGGGTACTGATACTCGCCCATATCGGAGCAATCACAAGGAATAAGTGCCAAAGCACATTTGTGAAAGCGGTATGTGAGATCAAAAAGAGGGGGCTGCCAGTTGTCGGTATGATTATTGGAGATGTGATTACTGATGCTGACAGAGAATACAAGGCGGGAATAATCTCATATATTCACAATCATGAGATGGAAAGAGATATTTATATGCCGGGATTTCGGCGGGATGTTGTAGATATATTAGCGGCTGCAGATTGCGTAGTGGTTCCATCGTCAGAGGGACTTGGATTGGTTGCTATGGAGGCCATGTGCTCAAAAACAAAAGTTGTTGCAATGAACAAAGGCGGGTCGGCTGAACTGATAGAAGCTGCCGACTGCGGAGAAACGTATGTAGCGGACGGTTCTGAGAAGGATATCGCTGATGCAGTCCTTAAAGCGATAAAACAAAGCAATGATCGACTCGAGAATGGATATAGATTCTGTGAATACCACAATTATAACAATTATGGTAAGCGTCTACATGGGGTGTTTGACTGCGTGAGATGAGATTCCATTGAAAAGGATGGTTTAGATGAAAAAGACAATTGTTATAGGACACGTTGCACTTATTCAAAGATCAAAGAAACAATGGTTTACGCTGGATTTGATAAAAGCTCTTCAGATAAAAGGCTATGACGCTGTGGGAATCTTTGCTGGCGAATGCCGTGAGCCGGAGTATATGGAAGAATTGACGCAGAAAATCACGCAATATGGATTAGAAGGAAGAACTGTATTTCTGGGGCGCCGAAATGATATTCCTGATTTGCTCAAAACGATAGATATGTTAATTATTCCCTCTGCATTTGAAGGATTTCCTCTTGCTGGATTAGAGGCGGCTGCGGCTGGAGTGCCTGTTATAGCCTGTGACGCAGCTGGTGCAAAGGAATTTATTCAAGTGAGCAAGGATGGGCTTACATTTAAGGAAGATGATGTGAATAGCGCAGTAGTTGCTGTCGAAGGCATTATGAAGGATAGAGAAACTTTTCAAAAGGCTGGAGAATATTTTGCGGCAGAAATGGGAAACGAGAAATATGCTTTAAGACTTGAGCAGATTTTTTCAGTAATTCAGTGAATTTGAGGATTGTATTATCGATGGAGAGAAAAGAAATCATTGTTGTGACAAACCCGATGATTGCAGCCAATCGATCGGCTGAGGTTACATTGAGCAAATTTTTAAGGGTGATAAAACCCTCTGTTAAGTCGATAGAGGTAATCGGCGGAAACCTTGGCGTAGAAAAAGATTTGAGCGATGTTGTACTGACCTCTTTTTCGATAATACGCTATCCCAATAAATTGAAAAGGTTGCTGACGATTGTTGGTATCCAGCTCAAGATGATGAAAAGTATTATCAGCCATGGAAAGAAAAATCAACCAGTGTATTTCTGGATTGCGGATAAAATGATTCTTCCATACTTTGCTGCAAAGTTAAAGAAAATGGAAGTGAATTATTTCATTTATGGAAATGTTGAAAAAGAGGGCGTGAAGAGCAAATTTACAGAGCTGTCAGGAAGGTTGATTCGCTATATGGCGAGCCATGCTGACTATGTCTGCATGGAAAGTCCGTCGGTTAAAAAAGAGTGGCCTGGTTTGGCTGTAAAAAAAGAAAAAATTATCCATTTGTATACAGACATCGTTGTTGAACCGGAATATAAGGACAGGACAAAAATTCTGGGGATGGTGTGTCGCTTGACTCCTGGGAAGCATATTGTGGAGTCTATTGAAGCGATGGTGAGGATTCACAAGAACCATGCAGACTGGATATTGGAGATTATTGGTTCTGGAAAACAAGAGGAAGAATGTAAAGCATTGATAAGAAAGTACAATGCGGAAAGTTGTATCCATATGCTTGGCTGGGTGGAGCATTCAGAACTGCAAAATTATGTGGCAAAGTGGAAGTATCTTCTATTTCCAACAGATACAGAGGGGATGCCGAATGGTCTTATTGAGATGATGGGAAGCGGCATTCCGGCGATTGCTTCGCCCGTTGGAGGAATTTCTGACATCATTCAAGATGGTGAAAATGGATTACTGTTGATGGATTGTTCGGTGGAGATAATTGCGAAGAGCATCGAAAGTGCAATTGCGGTTTCAGAAGAAAATTATCGGCTTATGGCGGCAAGCGCATATAAGGAAATCTCTGAAAATTTCACACTATCTGCGGCACAGAAGGCTGGAAGTAAATATCTGTAAGGGCGGGTCTATATAAATGATGTGGGTTTGGATAATAGCTGCAATTGCAATATCTTGGTTGCTTTGTAGAAAGAAAGTGGCATGGTATCACTATATATGGATGTTGCTTCCTGTAGAAATGTACGGAATAACAATCGCCGGTGCAACGATTAAGCCGTATATGATTTTGGGCGTGTTCATGATTATAAAGAACCTATTGGATCGAAAGGCACATAAGGTTCCAGCTGCTTTTGTAGCAATAATATTCCTTTTGACGGTAAGCGACATCCTAAATGGGCTGATTATAGCGTCCATAATGCAGCATGTCATGTTTCTGGTGATTATTTATATTGCGTATAATTATGTCCTGATATCAGAAAACGATGATGATTTATTGAAAAATATAGAAGTAAGTACAATTGCAACTACGATTGGATATGGACTGGTTTTCTTGGTTGCATATTGGTTCTACTCAAGAGGAATCGGTTTTGGGGGGATTTATACAACCGACAGATACTCCGCAGGAATGTTTTTGAATTTTATATCTACCGGTGGGCAAACAACAGTACGCTTGAGAGGGTTTTGCATTGATCCAAATTCAGTGGTGACAACACTAATACCGGGTGCTTCCTTTGGATTGGCAAGACTTCTCTACAAGAACAATGGAAAGTTCAGAAGTCTCGTGGCGGTGATTTTGTATGCCATTGTAATGGATCTGTCAGGTTCTAGAATGGCAGTCGTGTGTACAGTGGCGATGGTCATTATTATGCTGATGATGGGTTACAAGCAAGCCGAAAATAAGCTGCGGTGGTTCGGATTGATTGTTTTGGTTTTGCTTGTGGCTTCCTTTGTGGCAGTATATCGCTTTCAGAATATTGCAAGCGAAGTCTATAGTTTCTTTACGGCAAGAGCTGGATTAAACGACACCGGCGGTAGATTTACTATATGGAAGTACAATGCTAGATGGTTGAGCGATAATGGTCGCTTGCTTTTTGGGGTGGGACAAAATCAAATATCCAACCTGACGACTGTTGGAAAGGCATGCCATAATACATGGCTTGAATGGATATGTGGTACAGGCATTTTACTGGGTGGAATGATTGATTTGTGGTTTGTTGTAACACCAGTTGTCTTTCTTGACCGTTTAAAGTGCAACAGAATTTTTATTAGAGATATTATTCCGATTGTTCTTGCTTATGTGACTGCACTCATTTGCATAACGACAGTTGATAATATAACAAACTCTGTTGTGCTGTTTCTGATGGTTATATTCCGATATGGAAATTACATAAATCTCACATTGAATCGAGATCAAGGATTGTGATGAGTAGCATGAATACGACAATTAAAAGTGTTGCTAAAGGCATAAGAAATGAACTTCGGAATGCAAAAGGAAAAAAACTACAGGGAAAGTATCTGGTCATTGAATCAGATGATTGGGGGAGCATTCGACAACCCTCATTAGAAATCTATCAGAAGCAAGTTGAGAGAGCAGGAAGGGAAATTAAAGATCCCTTTTTTCGATTTGATGCGGTAGAGCAAGATGAAGATTTGGAAGAACTGTTTACTGTATTGGAAAGGCACAGGGATTCCTATGGAAATCCGGCAGTGATAACTGCAGATTATGCCGTTGCGAATCCAGACTTCGACAAAATACGTAAGAGCAAATTCGGTGAATACTTTTATGAATCAATCGCAACGACTTATCGAGAATACAGCGGCAGCGCAAATGCATTGAATCTTGCTCGTCAGGGAATAAAAAAACGGATATGGAAGCCACAGCTTCATTGCCGTGAGCATGTACAAATATCACGATGGATGGATGCGCTTCGGAAAAATGACCCGGAAATTAGGTGGGCATTTGAACACGGTATGATAAGTACGGAAAATGCAATTGCACCCTTAAATCATTATGGATACATGGATGCGTTTAATTATTCATGTGATGAATCAAAGGGCATTGATCAGATTGTTGCTGATGCAGCCACTGAATTTCAAAAGCTATTTGGATATCATTCAAATACATTTGTAGCATCTTGCTATGTTTGGAATGAATGTTTGGAAAAAGCCTTGAGAAAACAAGGTGTTTTTTCGATGCAAGGGAGCTGGTATCAGTGGATTCCAGACGAAGATACCAAGGGTAGGCTTGAAAAAAGGAAATTGCATATGGGAATGCGTAGCCAGTATCAATTTTATACTGTGCGAAATTGCCTGTTTGAACCAGCACTATTTGACTCAATTGATAATGTGAGTACATGTATAAGGCAGATTGAATCAGCTTATCGATGGGGCCAACCAGCAATTATTTCTAGCCATCGGGTTAATTATATGAGTCGCATTGACCAAAATAATCGTGAGAAACATATTGAATTATTGGATGATCTTTTAACAGAAATATTAAATCGCTGGCCAGACGTAGCATTTATATCTTCGGATCAGCTTGCAAATCTTTATAGGGAGAAAAAAGATAATGAGGAAGGAAATCGTAGTAGGCAATAATTTAACGGTAGTGCAGGATATCTTGTTAAAAGCTATGGATGAAATTCATCGGATATGCGAGGACTCTGGTATTGTGTACTATTTAATTGGTGGAAGTGCGCTGGGTGCAGTAAGGCACGAGGGATTTATTCCGTGGGATGTTGACATTGATATCGCTATGCATCGGGATGATTATGATCGATTTGCCGAGGCTGCCGAAAAAATGCTCCCAAAGGGGTTGTCCTATCATAACCATAAAAACACGAGAGAGTATTATAGACCCCACGCGACTGTTAGTATTGACAATGTATGCGCTGTAATTAACTCGGACTACTATAGAAACGCAAAAACTGAGCCACTTTTTATAGACATATTTCCTCTAGATAATGCCCCTGATGATACAACGCTTCAGGAAAAACAGGCAAAAGAGTTAAAAAGAATTGTAAAAATCCACAGCAGGAAAGAATGTGTTTTGTATAAGAGAAACACGTTTGTTCAGATTGCAATTAAACGGATAATACAAGGTGCATTACTACCATATTCTCTTGACCATCTCGAAAAGAAACGTGAATCTATTTTAACTAAGTATGATGCACAGGACACAAAATGTTGGTGTTCAATGGTAAGCCACTACCCATATTCAAAACAGTGTATGGCAAAGAAGATATACGGCGAGCCATTGAAGGTGAAATTTAATGGAAGGATGTACAATGCTCCGCACGAATTGGATGAGTACTTGACTAGGATATTTGGGAAGAATTATATGGAATTACCCCCCGTTGAAAAAAGAGTAAGGCCTGATGATGTTATTGAAAAATTGGTTATTACAGGGAGTGAAGTGTAATGATAAGGATTGATAAAAAAAGACATGGCTTGAGTTATGTTGAGCTTTGGTTTCCAAATGGTGAATGGAAAGAAATAAAGTGTGACATGGTAAGATTACATTGTCTTCCTGAAGATGAAAATGGTAATCTTGAACTCCAACATACATTGTGGACAGACTTGAGTAAGAGTGAGGAAGAACTCAAACAGAATATTGTTAGCAAGACGTTTAAATATGATATACGAAGATCCGAGAGGGATAATATCACTATAAGACACTTCACATCGCAATATGTTTTGGCTCATGAAGAAATTTTGCAACAATTTGCAAAATGCTACCATGAAATGTATGCTGAAAAAAATTTGGATATCACTCTTGATGTGGCAGCAGTCAAAAGTTGTGCTCAAAACGGCTTTTTGACTATGAGTGTTGTTTATTATGAGGAGGAACCAATAGTTTTTCACTCGTATCTTTGTGATGAAAGTGTAGTTATTCTATGGCATTCGTGTTCGAACTTCCGAAGTGAAAAAGATATGATGAACATTATCGGACGAGCGAATAAACGACTTCACTGGGAAGATTGGATGTATTTTAAGAAACTTGGCATCAGTACATATGACTGGGGTGGAGTTTTCGCCTATAATTCCGATAATGGAATTGATAAATTTAAAGAAGCATTTGGTGGTGTGCCACATGATTATTACCACACACCGCCGAGGGGAAAGTCTTTGATTGGAAAAGCTGCACTGGCTGTGTATAATTTGCATCCAGCAGCCAAAAAACTGTAAAAAGAAGGCTCTAAAATGAGTAAAATTGTAGGATACACAACTGGTGTTTATGATATGTTTCACATTGGACATCTTAATGTGATTCGTCGCGCAAAGGAACAGTGCGACTACCTGATTGTTGGAGTCAGTACGGATGAGCTGGTGCAGAAAGAAAAAAACAAGACCCCGGTCATTCCGTATGAAGAACGTGCTGCCATTGTAGCGGCATTGCGTTATGTTGATGAGGTTGTCCCTCAAGAGGATAAAAATAAGCTAGGAGCTTGGGAAAAATATCACTTTGATAAAATGTTTGTGGGTTCTGATTGGAAAGGAACGCCTCAATGGGAAAAGTATGAGCGGCAACTTCGGCCGCATGGAGTGGAAATCGTATATCTTTCTCACACAGACGGAATCTCCAGCACAAAGCTAACGGGAGTTATTAAAGGTATCTTGGATGAGCACCCGGGGGAGAGGGGGGGTAAGTAACCTTATCCTGCTTCATTCCAATCATTATGCCATTGAGTATGAAAGGCTGGTGGCATGATGAAACGATATCATATTGGTTATACGACCGGAGTATTTGACATGTTCCACATTGGACATTTGAATATTCTAAAAAACGCAAAGAGAATGTGCGACTATCTAATTGTTGGGGTAAGCACAGATGAACTTGTACAACAGTATAAAGGGAAAACACCCATTATACGATTTGATGAACGATTGGAAATTGTCAAAGCCATAAGGTATGTTGATAAAGCTGTTCCACAAACAACGATGAACAAGATGGAAGCATGGAATGAATTGAAATTTGATGCCTTATTTCATGGCTCCGATTGGAAAGGCAGCGATATGTATAATCAAATCGTTGACGAGTTTAAAAAGGTTGGCGTAGATGTAATTTTCCTTCCGCACACCGCTGGAGTTTCATCAACGCTGTTGACAGATGTCTTACATCGTTTAAAAGAAAACTGACTTAATAGAACAAGATTGGTAAATTCTTCATGGAAAGGGACTGGAATGGATAGATTAAGAGCAAAATATAATTCCATGTCTGTTGAGACAAAAGCAGCTTTGTGGTTTGCAATGTGCAATTTTATAAACAAGGGAATTGCGATGATTGTTGTTCCCCTGTACACGAGAATGCTAACCACAGAGGAATATGGAATGTACACGGTATTTCAATCGTGGCTAAATATCTTCATAATCATAGCAACGTTGGAAATATCGAGAGGGCATTATAAAGTTGGAATTACGAAGTATGATGAAGATGTAGACAACTACACAATATCAGTCCTTGGATTGAGCAATATTGTAACAATCCTGTTCATTGTAATCTATTTATGCGCTATTCCGGTTTTCAACAATTTACTTGAGATGCCGACATATCTTGTCCTGAGTATGTTTGGATATCTCCTTGTTTATCCTGCATGGGAATTTTGGACAATTCAGCAGAGATTTGCATACAAATATAAAACAATGGTTGCAGCAACATTGGCAGTGGCCATATTGAGTCCGGTAATAGGTGTGGCTGGAATATATTTGCTGAATATGCAAAGCGATGCGGCTATTTTTTCAAAGCTGTTGATTCAGGGCGTGTTTGCACTGTGCATCTATGTTGCATTCTTCAGGAAAAGCCATACGCTATTCAATAAGGCGTATTGGAAAGAAGCGTTTATCTTCAACATTACATTGGTTCCGTATCTGCTTTCGACTTCGATTTTGAATCAAGCAGATAGAATCATGATCAATAGCATGGTCGGAGCAGCAGAAGCCGCAATTTATAGTGTGGCTTATTCCGTAGCAATGCTTATGCAGTTGTTGAACAACGCGGTCAGCGATGCGTTTATTCCTTGGATGTACAGGAGATTGAAAGCAAAAGAATATAAGGTTATAGAACCCGTTACTAACAAGTTGTTAATTCTGGTGGCGGGAACTAATATCCTGCTGATTCTTTTCGCTCCGGAGGTTATTGCTATTTTTGCGCCAGCAAGATACTCAGATGCAATATGGGCTATTCCACCGGTCGCTGCTAGCGTGTTCTTTATGTTTTTGTTTCAAAGATATATCAATGTCGAAGTTTACTATGGTGCAACGACAAGTGTCAGCAGTACATCAATTTTAGTCGCAGTCCTTAACATAGGTTTGAATTATGTTTGCATTAAACAATGGGGATATTTAGCTGCTGGATATACAACACTTGTAAGTTATATGGTGTTTTGTATCGCACATTATTTTAATTTGAAAAAAGTGTGCAATAAAAACTGCGAAGGTAATCAAGTGTTTACAGCGGGTTACACCTTAATGATTAGTGTGGCGTTTTTAGTGCTTGTTTTTGCTATGATGGCACTATATGAGCATCGTGTAATGAGGTTTGCATTAGCGGCTTGCCTGTGCGCATTCGCTTTCTATAAGCGGGATTTTATCAAGTGGCTGCAAAAAAGTAAAAAGGCAGATTGATAGTTTCAGCGGATTAAATCATTGGCCTGATTACTAGGATACTTTACAGCTCTGTTAAAGGGGAATGTTAAAATGAAAAATGATATGTATGAGCTTCCTGATACGTTGTACGATTTTGCACAAATCCCTAATTTCCATACAGTGATAGAAGATTTGGCAAATTTGGCTGAAGCTGAAGATTGGAATTATCATAATCAGACTGACCCTCAAACTGATTATCCCATTCTGGAGAACTACCTGCGAAATACGTATATTCGCCTTGCCCGAGAAAAGAAAATTGCATATTCGACGGATTCTAAGTACTGCTGCTTTGACACAGGGCTGTTATCGAAAAACCAGCACGAACCTTTATATGCACAATTTGAGGAAAACACAAATCCGAATGTGGGCTGCTATTGGCATTTTTCAAAGTTCTTCCGAAGAGGTGAACATGAGGTACAAAGATACACACAGTTACCAGAAATGGCATTTTATTGGGATGACCCAGCTAAATTGATTTTTGATTCCCGTAAAGAGCTAGTTGTCAATGTTGAGCATATTATTCAAGATAACAAGGCACGTTTCCCGGCACCTTTCTCTGGATACTCAGACTATCAGCTCCAACTTTTTATTGATGGAAGTGTAAAAGCAGCTAAGGATCGTTTACGGAGAAACTATAAGATCGCCGTTCCACAGTATTTTATAACCTCTGGAACAATTCAACTTTTAATTCCACTGTGCTTGTCTTCTCAAAATGTGGCGGATTTAGCTATTGTGGTTGAAGACTATGGAACGATGTATCGCGCATCGACATGTCTGACACTTGATCAGGCAATGAATAATGCCCGCCTTCTAGCGCGCCCAGATAGAGACTGGCTCAATCCATAAAACAAAAAATGCCATGCCAACGCATGGCTACGCTGTCCGAAAATGCTGCCTCTACGTGGCGGACGGCAGGCAACGGAGCGTGTCTCCGGCTAAAGCATGATTACAACTTTGAAATGGAGAGTGACACAAACAACTAGCCTTTAGAAAGGAAGGTTTGAAAAGCTAAAACCCAATGAGCGACTTCGGCTCGAAGCGTCCGATGTCCGATGATGCACCGTGTGTATCAGAAGGCATTGAAAAAGCGAAGCGCGGCCGACCGAAGAAAAAGCCCGACTATGACAGAGACAAGGAAATCGAAGCCTTTCAAGCCAGGACGGTGGAGCTTTTTGGTGAACCCTATCGGAAGGCACTGTTCAAGCTGGTGCAGGAGCCGGAAGAATGGAAACACCGGTCCAGCAAAAAGAAACTGGAGCGATTCTTCCACTCGAAGTGGTATCGCACCCTGACCGATTTGGACTCTGCGATTCTGATGCAGGAGGCAAAGCGGCAGGCAGATATCAATGTTGAACGTTGGGAGCGAGGCAGGGCAAAGGCACGGGAACGAGCCGAGAGAAAAGCCGCTAAAAAGAATCTCTCGGCTGCGGCAGTCATGTGATACAGAATAAAGCATATATTCGTCAATTCACTCTTTGGATGAGGAAAAACTATAATGGGAAAGTATTTTGGAACCGATGGCTTCCGTGGTGAGGCTGGAATTACTCTGACCGCTGACCATGCCTATAAGGTAGGTCGCTTCTTAGGCTGGTACTACAACGCCCTGCGTGAGCGCAACGGTGATACGAATCCTGCCCGCATCGTCATTGGCAAGGATACCCGTCGCAGCTCCTATATGTTCGAGTACAGCCTGGTCGCAGGTCTGACCGCTTCCGGTGCAGATGCTTACCTGCTCCATGTCACTACCACCCCTTCTGTGGCTTACATCGCCCGCGTGGATGACTTTGACTGTGGCATTATGATCTCTGCCAGCCATAATCCCTACTACGATAACGGCATCAAGCTGATCGACTGCTATGGTGAGAAGATGCCGGAGGAGATCTTGCTGTTAGTCGAGGATTACATCGACGGCAAACTCCATGTTTTCGATAAGGAGTGGCCGGAGCTGCCTTTCGCTCACAGGGAACACATTGGCTGCACGGTGGACTATGTGTCCGGTCGCAACCGCTACATGGGCTATCTGATCAGCCTTGGTATCTATTCCTTCAAGGGTGTCAAGGTTGGCCTGGACTGCGCCAACGGCAGTTCCTGGAACATCGCTAAATCTGTGTTCGATGCTCTGGGAGCTGATACCTATGTCATCAATGCACAGCCCAACGGTCTGAACATCAACAACAATGCTGGTTCTACCCACATTGAGGGTCTGCAGAAGTTCGTGGTAGAGAAGGGGCTGGACATCGGTTTTGCCTATGACGGCGATGCTGACCGTTGCCTGTGTGTGGATGAAAAGGGCAATGTCATCACTGGCGACCATATTCTGTACATCTACGGCTGCTACATGAAGGAGCGTGGCAAGCTGCTGACCAATACCGTCGTTACCACGGTCATGTCCAACTTTGGCCTGTATAAGGCTTTTGATGAGAAGGGCATCGGCTACGCCAAGACCGCTGTGGGCGACAAGTACGTCTATGAGTACATGGCTAAGAACGGCTGCCGTATCGGCGGTGAGCAGAGTGGTCATATTATCTTCAGCAAGTACGCCAGCACTGGTGATGGTATCCTGACCAGTCTGAAGATGATGGAAGTAATGCTTGCCAAGAAACTGCCCATGAGCAAGCTGGCGGAGCCCCTGAAGATCTACCCGCAGGTTTTGGAAAATGTTCGTGTGACCGACAAGAAGGCCGCACAGGATGACGAAGCAGTGCAGGCAGCAGTCAAGGCCGTAGCTGAGGCACTGGGCGATACTGGTCGTATTCTGGTGCGCGAGTCCGGCACTGAACCTGTCGTGCGTGTGATGGTGGAGGCTCCTGCCCACGACACCTGCCAGAAGTATGTGTCTCAGGTTGTGGAGGTCATCAAGAGCAAGGGCTACGCCGTTTGAATGCAGCCTTGATACAGCAATACAGGTTGATGTATTATTTCACCTGTGCCCTTGAAAACTAGTTTTTAAATGGTTATATTTGAGCTGTGGAAAACCTCTCACAGCTTTGCCGCTCGAAACTTTGCACACCTCTACGTGGTGGGCGGCAGGCAATGCTAGTATAGTGGCTAAGAATGCAAAGGGACTTTGAAAAATGGAAAGTTGGGTTTCCTCTTTAATATCAGCAATAATCGGCGGCATATGTACGCTGCTAGGTGGGTTGCTTGTTTACTATCGTCAAAGCGGGGCTCAAACAAGGCAAGCAGCTTCGGTTTTGTACTACGATCTAAAGAGCATTGAAAGCTATTTAAAAACAGAAGGAAGTTCTGTAAATATCAGGTACTTCAGTGAGTGGCAGTCCATTGTAGCTGAATGCACATTTTTAGAGCCAGATGACGTCGAACAGCTCTATAAAATATATGATCTGGTATATGACTATGATTACCACTATAGGTTAAAAGAGGAACAAGGGACTGTAGAAAAAGATGCTATTTCGCAGTACATAGAATTGAAAAAAGTTATGTTCTACTTATCAGATGATGGGATGAATTTTGAAAAATACAATTCGAAATATAAGAAACTTCTCGAAACCTTGAAGAATCATCAGAAAAAATAGTTTTATAAAGTAGGCTGGAAGAGATATGAAGCAAATTCTGATTGATAATGCACTTGAATCATGGAAATCTGCAATTTCCTATGCAAATGATATCGTAAACGGAATGGCTACTTTGGAGTATAGAAAGAATTTTGTAGCCTCACTCCATAATGCTGTAGAATTATTTATAAAGCAACGTATGCTTGATGTCGGAGATCATGATGTATGTAAGAAGATATCAAAGAAAAGAGACCCAAATGGAAATTTACAAGCGGTGTATGATGCCACAACGGATTTAAACAACTTTTTCTCCTGTTTGTCGCAGAGTGACGCGGAAAAGTACCGTTCAGAAGACTATCATGTTATCTGCAATAAGACCATAGATTTATTTAGCACTTATTATGCAACCCATCCGCAAGATCAAACAGTCGTACTCGATGCTTTGACAGTATTAGGGGACCTGCGAAATAATGAAACGCATTTTTTTATTGATAAATGGACATTCTTAACAGAGGTTGAGTTTGCACAATTGTATAATTTTATGATTGTGTTTTACAGAATACTCCAGGAGTATCAATTACTACCGTTTCAGGGAGAGCCAGTAGGCGAGTATAAAAAACTTGCATTTGAAAAGACCGGGTTAAGGTCATTTTCTTACAAAGATGCATTGTTGTCATCTAATGTATTGAGAATTATTGCATCTGCCTCTAATGGTATTCCATTGCCCTGTGTAGATAATTCGGCATTTTCTGTTGCGAAAGAAATTATGGATTATTTCGGCCCAAACTATTGGAAAGATAAATTTGACGAGCTTTGGGCACAAGTTGAAACTGCAATGCATTATGGGTTGCTCGAGGTTGACGATATCATTGAAGAGTTTGACGAGCCAGGAATCGGAAAAGGCGCAAATGCTTGTCGTTATATAATAGTCCATTATCGATAACATATCCGTCCTCTCCCGAATGCTAATTCCAGCACGCATACGGTTGTGCGTTTACTGAAAGCGATTCGAAAAGCTAGTTACCACGGAGGCCAACTATGCACCACAAATTAGATATCCATCCCATCCCGACAGACGTGCTCTATATCAACGAATTGTCGCTGCTGGAAAAGCACTCTACGAAACAAAACAGGATATGGACAAAGCTCTCACCGGAAAGGCAAAGTCAAATGGCGGTACCCTCCCGGATGACAATGTGAGGATCTATGTGCCGATGGATCTGAATGCCGACATTATTATGTGGCAACTATATTCGCTGCATAGCACACTCGGCTATTCAACAGAGAAAAATGAATCCGCCTATTGTTCCGTGTCGGAAAAGTTATCTCGCAACTGGAAATCTACGATCAAGTGTGGACAGCAAGAAACCTAGAGGACACTGTGCAGAAAGAAGATGGCGGTGTGCGGCACAGCAATCAGGGCATCGAACTTGCAAAGCAAATCGTGAAGTATCTGGAAGATATCGGGGGTACTGCCGAGTGCTTTCCGTATGATGAGATTCAGGAACTAAGAGAAGCTTTCTGGCTATAAGCGCAGCTCAAATATTCATATTCTCAAATCGATTTATTACTTCGCCTAAGATATATTTTTATTCTACAAACTGCACCTCTTGCGAACATAAAAAACGAGTGTTATACTGAAGCCATCAAAAAAACATTGGAGGTGTCCCCTATGCCCCGTCCCAAAGGAAGCAAGAATAAGCCCAAGACCGTAAAAGCAGCCGTTGACTTTGCTGCACAGATTGCCGAAAAGCAGTCCGCAAAGGAAGCCGCTGCCGCCGAAATTGCATCCATCACTGCGAATATTGATGCGCTGAAAGCCGACCTGAAAACCAAGAAGGCAGAGCTGAAATCTATCGACAAGGAAATCGCCAGAATCGAGGCTAAAAAGATCAAAGCTGAAACCAAAGCAGCGGAATCCGCAAAGAAAGCCGAAGCAGAGGATGTTCTGAAAAAACTGTTGGCCAGCGGCGTGAGCGCAGATGAAATCCTCGCAAAGTTGAAGTGATCTGAAAATTTCTGACGCAGTAGCTGACGGGAATATCTACGTCGCAAACCTGCTAAAGTGTGTCAAGAGGTAAAAGCAGAAAATTTAAACAAAAATAATTGTTGCCGGGTGCAGTGAGCATCCGGCAACTTTAATAAGCCGACAAGTGTAGCCTGTCAGCAGAATTTTCAA